>OJHG01000501.1_pt1 | contig 18153 bp, 17 predicted proteins | sample 1594761 | NCBI WGS metagenome assembly OJHG01 (sample SAMN05416786, study PRJEB24817) | seawater metagenome | isolation source: Sea water | place: Canada:Atlantic | collected 2013-07 | reverse complement strand
CCAGACCCAACAAAAGCTCCTTTAGTACGCACGGTTCTCAAGGGCATTCGCGAAGAGCATCCGTACCGGCAAAAACAAGCCAAGCCACTGGCCATCATCCAGCTCCAGCAGCTGGATCAGTGGCTGGCCGGACAGATCGCGCAGGCCCGGCAGCACGATTCCGGGCGTCTCGGGGTCTGGTTACGCGACCGGGCCATGGTCTTGCTCGGGTTCTGGCGAGCCTTTCGCAGTGACGAACTCTGTCGATTAACCATTGACGATGTCACGCTGGCCCCTGCTGCCGGTATGTCCTTGTACTTGCGGAGAAGCAAGGGGGATCGTCAGGCCGAAGGTCGCCTGTACAAGGTGCCAGCTCTGAGGCAGTGCTGTCCCGTGGAGGCCTGTCAGGATTGGCTGGACTTTTTGAACCAGCCCAGCGGTGCGCTATTCAGGGCGATTGATCGCTGGGGAAATATTTCCAATACTTCATTGCACCCGAACAGCATCGTGCCGCTGCTGCGCCAGCTTCTGGCCGACGCAGACATTGACGCTGTGGAAGCGTTCAGCAGCCACTCGCTGCGACGCGGTTTTGCCTCCTGGGCCAGTGCTTCCGGCTGGGAAATCAAAGCGCTGATGGAGTACGTCGGTTGGCAGGATACCCAGACCGCCTTGCGATACATTGAAGCTAAATCGCCGTTCGAGCAGGCCCTGATGCAAATCCCAACCCAAGTGGCGTCTTCTGTCGGCCAGCCACGCCTGGCGAGCGTCTCCGAACCGCGACACCGGGCATTAACCGTCCAGCTCACCCTGGAGCCGCAACGTCCTCGCAGCCGGAAACACCACCAGGCCCGCACGGTAATCGAAGCCCATTGCCTGAAACCGTTCGAGATGGAACAGCAGAACAATGGAGACTACCGCATTGAGGTGCCTGCAACGTCGGATGAGCAGCTGGACGAAATGATGGACGACTTGATCGATGAGATACACCGCATTGCGTCCGACAAAGCCTGCTGGGTGGAGACACTGATCACGGACCCGGCCACCGGGCAAGCATGGGATTGAGCCGGTCATGAGTGCTATTCAGGAAACAGCCTACCCACGGTTTCGGACGGATATCCCGCAACAGGAACTTGATGCAGTGTACACGCCGACGGCCGTCGAACAGCGCTGGGCTCGTCGGCGCACCCGGCAGATCCAGGAGCGCTTCTTTCTATTACTGCATCTGAAGGCGTATCAGAAACAGGGTTTCTTCTCCTCGTCGGTCGATTTGCCGGGCGATTTGCGTCGTCACATTGCGCAGTGCCTTGGTCTCGACAAGCAACCGACCAAAGCCCAACGACAACAGTATGATCGGTCTGCCACCCGTAAACGCCATATCCCTTGGATTCGGACCTATGTGGGCAGCCGGACGCTGGACGAGGCGGCTCATGCTTGGCTATCGAGCCAAGCAACGAAAGCCGCCGAGTCCCGCGAGGTGCTGGCCGATATCATCAATATCCTTCTGGAGGAATTAGTGCGTCACCGTTTCGAGATTCCCGGCTTTACGGTGTTATTGAGGCTCGCCAAGGATGCCCGGGCCACCGTCAATGACCGCTGTTACCGGTCCATCGTCAGCGAACTCAACGACGAAACAAAGGCACTGGTCAATGACTTGCTGGTATCGCCACCGGGAATCGAGATCAGCGGTTGGCAACGACTGAAGCGAGAAATCCGCAAGCCGACCAATAAAGAAATCCGGTCCTACCTGCAACACCTCAAGTGGCTGAAGGATATCGTCGAGCAATTGCCGGGTGTCAAATCAATTCCCGTGACCAAGCGGCGACAGTTCGCCCACGAAGCACGAGCGCTGGATGTGGCCAAAATGGCTCGAATCCCTGCGCGTAAACGCTATGCCCTGGCGGTGGTCCTGATCCGGCAACAGTATGCCCAGGCGCTGGATGATACCGCCGAGCTTCTGATCAAGCTGATGAGGCAACTGGAAACCACCGCCCAGCAAAATCTCCTGACCTATCAAATGGAGCAGGCCCAGCGTACCGATCGACTGGTGTCCTGCTTTAAAGACGTGTTGACTGCCATGGAGGCCGAGCCAAACCCGTGGCAATCGCTTCAGGCCGTTATCGGAGACAAGCGCCAGGAGTGGCTGGACGAATGCGAGGAGCATCTGGCCTACGCGGGCAATAACTACCTGCCTTTCATGTTGCGACCGTTTCGAACCAAACGCAGCCTGCTGTACAACTGCCTGGAAATACTCACGTTTCAAAGCACCTCCAGCGACTTACTGTCGATTCAACTGATCGAGTTACTCCGGAAGACCCGTTCATTGAAAGCCGAGACGCTGGATTTGCGGGTCCATGCGCCGGATCTGGTCGAAAGCATCCAGCAGACCAAGTGGACGCTCGAAAAGTGGCGCCGTCTGATTTTCATCCGGCCGGACAGTCTGACGGTTCACCGTAAATATTTTGAATTGGCCGTTTTGAATCTCGTAAAACAGGAACTGAAGTCGGCGGATCTGGCGGTCGTTCACGGAGATCGTTTCGACGACCATCGCGATCAACTGGTGAGCTGGTCGGATTACGAGCAGGAAATCGACCAGTACGGGCTGGAAGTGGAGCTTCCCATCGAACCGAAGGCTCTCAGTCGCCATCTCAAGGATCAATTGACTCAATTCAGCCGCTCGGTGGACGCCGCCTTCCCGGACAACACACACGCCGTGATCGAAGACGGTCGCATAGTCATCAAACGCAGTCAGAAGCAGGGGCTGCCAACAAACTGGCAGGCCCTCGATGACGACATCACACGGCGGCTTGGCACCCGCAGCATCGTCGACGTTCTGGTCGATGCGGAGCGCTGGCTTGGGTTACATCGGGAATTCGGGCCACTGTCAGGCTATGAGGGGCGCGTGGAAAACCCCCGGTTGCGGTTCATCGCTACGCTTTTCTGCTACGGCTGCAATCTGGGACCCTCCCAGACCGCCGACTCCATCAAGCAACTGAACCGTCGCCAGATAGCCTGGCTCAACCTTAACCACGTCACTGAAGACAGGCTAGACCGCGCAATCGTCAAGGTCATCAACGCGTACAAGAAATACGAACTGCCCGGATACTGGGGTACGGGTCGGCGGGCAGCCGCCGATGGCACCAAATGGAATCTTTACGAGCAAAATCTGCTCAGCGAATACCACATCCGCTATGGCGGCTACGGCGGCATCGGTTACTACCACGTCTCGGACACCTATATCGCGCTGTTCAGTCATTTCATCCCCTGTGGGGTTCACGAGGCGGTGTACATCCTTGACGGACTGCTTGAGAACCGGAGCGATATCCAGCCGGATACCTTGCACGGTGATACGCAGGCCCAGAGCTATCCCGTTTTCGGGCTGGCGTACCTACTGGGGATCAAGCTGATGCCGCGTATCCGGAATATCAAGGATCTGAACTTCTACCGGCCCGACAGGCGGTTCCGTTACGCGCATATCGAAGAGCTGTTCAACGGTCATATAGACTGGGCGCGGATTGAACGACACCTCCCGGATATGTTGCGTGTGGCCGTGTCCATCAAGCTTGGTAAAATTACGGCATCAACGATCCTGAGGCGGCTGGGAACCTACAGCCGCAAGAACAAACTGTATTTCGCCTTCCGGGAGCTGGGTAAGGTCGTGCGGACCGGTTTCCTGTTGAACTACATCGACGATGTGGAATTACGTCAGACCATTCACGCCGCAACCAACAAGAACGAGCAGTTTAACGGGTTTGCAAAATGGAGTTTTTTTGGTGGCGAGGGCATCATTGCGGCCAACCTCCGGCACGAACAGCAAAAGGTGGTGAAGTACAACCACCTGGTGGCGAATATGCTTATCTTACACAACGTCGAAGCCCTCAGCCGGGTGTTACGCGATATGGCAGCGGAAGGGATCGCCATCACCGAAGATGTCCTGAAAGCGCTATCGCCGTACCGAACCCGTCATATCAATCGTTTTGGAGATTACACATTGAACTTTAGACGTCCGGTAGGGCAGCAGTTGTTTGATTTGAAACTTGCTGAGCTTACCCCTCAAGGGACGGCCGGTGATCAGGTTAACCCCAAACATGAGCCGAAAAATACGGGCTAAACTACAACTAATTCATTTGGTTAGGGGTGTTTTTAGACTATTTTTCACGTTTGTCTGCCAACCCTCTCGTGGCCGTGAAGGTCTCATCTGAGTTCGTGTGCGTCTCGGCGAGAACACGCTCAACATCGAGGATGCCGATGATCTCGTTGTCGACTTCCGTGACAGAGGTCAGATAGTGGCCATTTGGCAGCCCTTTGGGTGGTGGGGTTATCTGGTCCCAGCTTCGATTCATAATGTTGTCGACACTGGCGACGATGAAGGCCTGAACTCGCATGTTGTACTCGCAGACAATCATCAAGGGAGGATTGGCCGGGTCAATGTCAGCCTTTGTGATACCACCACGAATCTGAGTGGCATGAGCCAAGTTAATCACAGGGATTGTCTCTCCCCGGACACTGGCCATCCCAATCACTGCGGACCCAGAGTACGGAATATCCGCCAGCTTTGGGCAGTGAATCACCTCACGAACCTTGAAAACATTGATCCCGAACTTCTGCTTACTGGCTCCCAGAGTGAATACCAGCATTTCCATACGGTTTTGACCGGCCATCTGGGTACGCATATCAACGTTACCCATGACCCCTTGTTGTGTGGCCTGCATTGGTTGGCTCCTCACGCTGTATCAATCAGCAATTATTCGTTTCGATTGCGCAAATTGTGAGCGAGGGAGAGAGAGAATAGGGCAGGGTAGAAGTGATTTTTGGGGTGTTACTCTGGAAAAAAGGAAGCCTCAACATTGGAAATATTAGGCAGCCCGCCCCCTAGCAGAGGCTATGCTCTGTTTTTATCCTTCGTCTCGTGACGTTCACGCAGAAACTTTCGAGCACCCACGAAAGAAAGGTAAGTGAAGAGACTCGCGAGGGAGGCCTCGATCGCTATTACTATTGGGGCATCAGCGGAAATGTTGCCTTGTGGCAGATTGCCAATCTGACCATGCTCTGAATACTCTGCCACAGTGAAAAAGGTGATAATCCACAGAAAAACTGCGACACCAACTGTCCTGAAAACGTACCCGAAAGTAACAGGGATCTTCGGTCTCACCGTGTTCACTAGCGCTCCTTGCGTAGCGCTAATGGTGAAATGGAAATCGGAGAAGCTTTAGGCACGGTAGTAATCCCGAACGGTTCTAAAAGCATGGCGAATCACTGCAAAGGTGAAAAATACAATCACGCAAACAACGAACCAGATCTCCGGCTCCCCGAGGTGCCCTGTTGATGGACCCTCTGGTCTCAGAGCTGTACCGAAGATCGATTCATAGACACCAAGAGACGCCAGCACGAAGGTTATAATTGCCACGATAATGGCTTCAATTACATCCGATAGCGTTACTGGAGGTTGCGGTTTGAGTGTTTTCATTGACGCCTTATCTCTTCGATTTGAAATGGGCTCGTATGAGGTGAATTGCCCGTATTGCCCCAGCCCCAAATAAAACGGCGGCCAAAGCGTGTTTAACAGGATTTCCTGATCCGCCAGCAGTCCCGGAACTATGTAATGCAAAGAATTCCGGCGAGCAAAAACAGTCTGGATCGAAGAGCCCCCACGTAAGAAATCCTGATAGTAAAAGGCACACGACAAGACCGACACACGGCTTCCACAGAGGAAAGTCGTCATGCTTTGTTTTCGTCATAATTGTTGCCAACATATTAGAATGGGCCAGGCCCGAAGGCCCGGCCCATCAAGAATTTACTCCTGCCAGCGGATCTTAGGTTCAGTCGCCCCAAACTCAGTGGCAGATGTGGTCGCCTGATCGTCGACTGTAAAGGTCCAAACCTTCACTAAACCACTAACCAGATCATTTCCGGTCAGAGCCGGTCCATCGATATCCCTCACACCTGAAAACTGAATGAAGAATGTTCCAACCCCATCGGGAGCATCAATGCCCCTCAATGAGGCTCGATGTTGCCCAGGCGGAAGGTCAACAACCAAAGGCCCAACTTTTCGGGTAGGTTCCTTCATAGATTGTATATGCTTGCCATTTACATAAAGGCCATACCGATCGTCATTCGCCGTACCATTGTCACCAAAGGAGATTTGAACGGCCTTCACAACAACATCGAACTGGACTGGATTGCTTGTCTCCCCGTCTACTGTGACAGTTACCGGCCCGTCAGACACGTCGCGAGGTACTAGAACAGCTAGGCGATTCGGTGATGCTGTGAGAACTTTCGCAGCAACCTTGTCTCCTGAAGCCGAGGTGAATTCCACAGTGTTACCGAAGATGTCTTCAGAGAAACCATTCCCAATGACGCGAACAACGTCTGAGGGCTTACCGAAGGAACTATTGAGCTCGGTTATTTCAATCTGAGAGTCTATTTCAATCTCGTGAGGATCAGCAGATGCTGTGACATTTCGATGCTCAACACTGACCGATAGAGGTCCAACGGCCTCGCCAAGATAGCTTGCCGGGAGAAGCACTTGAATCTTGCGCCCAGGGCTCACCTCTGCAGATTGCAAGGTAATTGATCCTGCATTTGGGTCCATGAATGTAACCTTTGGCAAAACTGGATCAGACCAGAAATAGTTCTTAAATGCGCTAAATCCGTATCCAGAGAGCTCAACAGAAACACTCTGAGTTTCAGGCCTGATTTTCTTCGGACTCAGATTGGTAACAGCAAGGGGCCATCTCACACCGAAATCAAGCGACTGTGGTGTGGTTTTCTGATCTACGAGAAGGTTCCCAATTTGAAGTCCTCCTTCGGCACCTTTTACCGCTTTCACAATCCAATTTTGCTTAACTAAAAGCTTGATCAAATCATCTCGATCAAATCTGAGGAACGTTTTCGCGGCTTTGCTGCAAGCCGGGCCATTGGCCAGACAATCGTCTATTAGGGCATTGCCCCAGGTCGTCATGAAGCCTGTAACATCGCCCGTAGCAATTAGGTTCGCTAACGAGTAAACAGTGGTTTGGCCATAAGCTAGAGTTACATCTATTAAAGTATTGGAGTTGGGATTAATGCCCATGATCGTTGAGAAAGCGATTCCCACGCCCTTAACACCGACTCTCATCGAAAGATACCTGAGAGCTTGGCGGTTTTGAGCGCGAGGAGACAGGGCACCAGGAGCAATAATGTTTATTTCTGCATCCCGGAAATTCGGCTGCGTGAGCGGTGCTTTTCCTGCTAGATACAGAGGGTTTTGAGTAGCAACAACATCGTCATACCAGTCGTCTATGTGTGATACCAGAATACTGCCGGATTCAGCATCCATGACTTCAACGCTCAACGGAAGCTGAGTATCGTTGATAACGGTCACGTTTCCGTTGAAGCCGCCTCGGTTCCCAACTACCTGCGGGATAATCTCAACGCCATGTTGCTCTTCTGGAAAAATCCGCACTGGGTCAGCCATTGTGGCAGTTTGAGACACAGGGCCGATTAAATCGCCATTATTGATAGCCGATGAAATCTCTTCTTTTGCGTCTGCAACCGCTTTTCGGACTAGCGGCACCAGCTCAGCGTTAAGGTTCTCCAGCGCCATAGGGTCATCTGCGAGTTGCCTCTCAATTTCGACTCCAAGAGCATCCACGGAAGGTATTTCGCCAATGAGCTCCATCAGGGCCTCAATGTTCTGATAAGGAGCTCTCGTATCAATGCGCTGAAAAGCACCGGAACCAATAATCGTGAGTGCCTCAGCACTGGATTCGGCTGACAATGTGAGTGAGCTTCTGTTTGGCGTCATAAAACCGGTCAGGTATGTTCCGGATACTCCGCCAGCATTGTCCTTCAACAATGCAGAAATAAGCTCAGGAGCGGATGCAGATTTTTGAACGCTAGTGGTGAAGCCTTCAAATTCCTTGGAAGCATCTGTTCCGGGGCTCAACACGAGATTGTCTGGGGAAAGAGATGCTCCTTGAGGAAGCCGGAGACCAATCGTCCCAAAGTTCGTGACTTTCAGCGATAGGGCATTACTCACGCCTGCGTTGTTTGAAACAACAATTTCGCCAGAGGGAACGCCGTAAGGGATCTGGAACCTGATTTCTCCGGGTTGAATAGAAGAGATTCGAGTTACCTGTTCATTGCTGACGCTAATCGAAAGCGGCTCTGCGAAGTTAGCACCAGTGAGAGTTACATAGTCGCCAGCGCTTTTCGACAGTAGGCCAGTTTCGTCAAGCACTGGCGTTTTCTCGGTGATCACTTCTGCCGTTAGATCATTAGACATAGTGCCGGCAACCAGAACTGAAACCTCAGATGAAGTCTCCAGTGGGTATGGAACGACTAATTCGCCATCAACAAAATTCGTTGCAGGAACGTTGACCGTTTTGTCAGCCGTTTTAAAAACAACAGTATTTTCTTCGGGGGTAGCTGAAAAGCCGGTGCCCTTGATGAATAGGTCGCGACCGATAATCGCCGAGCCCTCGACCTCAGTCCCGTCCGCAAGCTCAGAGCGAAAGCCGGAAACGAAGAACGGATTGGACTCATCTAGCACATTTGTTTTTGCGACTTTTTGAGTTCGTTGCGCATCATTCGTATCCAGGATGCCGTCGCCGTCATCGTCAATATCAGCATAATCTGGAGTACGATCGAGGTCTGTGTCGACGGGGTAAAGCGGGTTTATTCCAGCTTCAGCGAGGTCAACTTCACCATTTCCATCGGAATCAACGTCGGCAAAGTTCCCGAGCCCATCATCATCCGCGTCACTGTAACCTTCAATCACGTCCGGGATCATATCCCCATCTGAGTCCTTGTCGAACCAGTTGGGAACACCGTCACCATCTACATCGAACGGAGTGGTTACACCGGTGTAGTTGCCCCCGCTAAACCGGACACCACCTCATTCGTTTGATGCCAGTTCTGCCCGGTACTCCCAGGGCGATTTCATTTTCAGCCCCTTGTGTGGGTGGCTGCGGTTATAGTCTTCGACCCATTCCGGCAACCTGGCCATCACCGTGGCGGCATCAGGGAGATCGTTCAAGTACACATAGTCGCGCTTAAACGTCTTCACGAAGGCCTCAGCCATGCCGTTGCTCTGAGGGCTTCTCACCGGTGTGGTACACACTACAAAGCCCAGAGAGGACGCGAAGGCTCGCGTTTCTTTGGCAATGTAGCAACTGCCATTGTCCGTCAGCCATTCCAGCGGATGAGGCACTCGCTCTGACTGGCCGAACCGGTATTCCAAGCTTTCCAGCAGCAGGTCCTGAACCATCTCACCGGTGATGCCACCAGTAGTCGCTACATAGCGCATCAGCTCGCGATCACAGCAGTCCAGGCTGAAGGCTACACGGACAACCTCCTTGTTCCAGCAGCGGATCTCAAAGCCATCTGAGCACCAGCGAAGGTCCGGCTTCAACGTAATAACCTGGCCATTGTGGCAGCGCTCTTGAGGTCGCCCTGTATACCGGGGTAACAGCAGCCCATCCTGCTTCATCAGTCGGTACACGCGCTTGTGGTTTACTCGCTCATCGTTGGCTGCGAGCAACCGATTCAGTCGAGCCGTGATCCTTCGATAGCCATTGGCAGCACGGGCCTCGCACAGCTCACGGATAAACGGTAAATGCCGGTCATCGTCCTGTTTGCTGTATCTCGGGCTTCGGCCTTTCTGGCGACCATGAAGGCGATCCAGAAGATTGGAGCGCGATACCTTCAGCACTTCCGCAACCCGCTTCAGAGGGTATCGTCCGGTGGCAGCAACGGCATGCGCGAGATCAACTTTTTTGACTGAGCCACCTCCAGGGCTTCCCGGAGTATTTCAGCTTCCATCGTCTTGCGGCCCAACATCCGCTCCAGCTCCCGGACCTTCTTGTTCAGGGCTTTCATCTCGGATGCACTGACAACCTCATCACCAGATTCAATCGCGGACATGCCACCGTCTTTCATCAGCTTCTTCCAACGGAACAACAGACTTGCTGATATACCATGACGCCTGGCTACAAGCGATACCGACATGCCTGGCTGCTCACACTCTGCAACCATGAATGCTTTCTCCTGCGCGGAATACCGGCGACGGCGCTGCACTCCGGTTATGACTTCGATTCTCTCCACCTTGGACACTCCTTTGCACTAGGTCTATGCCTAGGCCTTTGCTTCTACCAAGGTGTCCGGTTTAAATGGGGGCTACTACAACCGGCTGTTTGTGCAACATTGATTTCAGCAGCATCGTTAATACCATCACCCTCAGAATCGATCCTTTCAGGGTTCAGGCCTATCGCCAACTCAATATCATCATTTATGGCATCAAGGTCATCGTCATAAAAGACATCGCATGAATAGGAAAAATCAGCGCTGCCCTGTTGATTGGAGCCATTGATAATTAGGAAGTGTTCCCCGGTCGTTGTAACCTGAATGGAAGTTCCTTCAGCCCACTTCGAACCGCCAAGATTCGGCTGAATAGAGGTAATCGTTCTACCACTGGCATCTGCAATAGCTGCAACTGGCTCGAAGCCAACGCTATCGGTTGTACAGCCAACTGTCAGTATTTGCCCAGAATTGGCTGAAAAGGAGTAGTAGTCGCCGTCCAGCGCTTTCTCAATAGCCCCCTCGACAGAAAAGGGTGCGGCAAACCCAGTCACCGAAGCCTGACCAGGGTTGTCATTGAAGCCAGCTTCAACAAATTTCCGAGGAGCATGAAGGGAAGGGTCGAAAGGGAAGGCATCGATATCGTCTTCGACGCCATCACCATCTTCGTCCTTTTGCGCATAATTGCCGATACCATCGCCATCGGTATCCACAAACTCTGCTGGATTATCAGGGAATGCATCTTTGGTGTTGGGTACAAGATCACCGTCGCGATCCAGGTCTTGGCCGGACACTACACCATCACCGTCTTGATCAATGAAAACGCTTGTTTCACTGGTATCGCTTGCCTGACCATCAGAGACAGTAAGCTTGAGCCCATATTCGCCTTCCAGATCAGAAGAGAAGCGGGCCACGGCCTTATCGTTCGATGAGAGAGAGTACGCGCTACCATCAGGACTGGATAGAACTTCCCAAGTGTACTGAAGCTCATCCTGATCGGCATCGCTACTGCCGCTTCCATTCACAAAGACTACGGTGTTCCCAGCCCCGATCACAGCACCACCAGCGTCTGCTAACGGTGCGCTATTAGCAGAAGGTTGATTCTGCTCTGTAGGCTGAACACTGCTGATCGTGTCTTTTAAATCACCGTTGCAGGCCGCTAACACCGACGAGCTGGCAATTGCCAACCAAAGCTTGCTTCTTCGTCGCATTCCTTTCATTGGATAACCTCTTCCAGATTGTTGATAAGCTCGCGATTCGAGTACCTGTCGAACTGGGAGCTATCACAGAGGCTATCAGTGGTATTGAAACTGCAAGGGTAGGGTTGATGCTAAAAAGGTGTCTCTGAGGGCTGTTTCTTTCGGATGCCGGCAGGCATCAAACCTCCGCCCTGTTTCACCGCAAAAGTGGAAGGAAATAGAGCCGAAAAGGCTGAATTACCCCTCTCTTTTGAGCCGGATAGCCCCAAGAAGGATCGCGCCGATGATGGTGGAGATGAATCCACATGCAAATACCCCCAGCAGCGCTTCTCCACTGCCGGGTCGAGCGTAATCAAATACCCCGCCAGCTATCCAGCCGGCGAGGGTTGCACAGATCATTACGGTTATCGGGTTTGGCATTATCGTCCCAGGCTTTTTCCGATGGGGCCACCTAGAAGCGCGGTCCCTTTAGAATTTTCGATGAGCTGGAGCAGAGATTCAGTTTCAAAAGTATGGTCCTGAATCATCTTGGACAAGCGAGCCATCCCCATCATGAGGTCATAGAAGAAGAGCGCGGCCTCATCAGTGTATGGGATCTCACGAGCGCCCTCTGGGATGCTAATTCCGCACCAGGAGTTGAGCTTCTGAGCCGGATTATCATTCCCCAGGTGACTCTCCCCTTTGTAATAGGGCTTATAGGTCACTTTCTTGATCGTGCCGTAAGTTTTCGTGGTTTTGGTCAGCGCAACAGCACCAATTGATAGAGAATATCCACCTCTGGCAGGGGCTTGTGCATGGTGACGCCCGAAGCGATCCTCCAAAGACCTGTCAGGCCAGCGCGTTCCGGGGTAGTAGCAGTTCGGGTAGAGTTCACCGTCATCGCCAATGGCAAACATGATGTGAGACTCAATATTGAAACGAATGACGGTTTCACTCTCAATGGTTGGCTCCAGATGCTGGGCAAGCGCGGTTGAGAGCGCTTTCTTGAGGTCCGTGTAGTTGGAGCTAATCAGCTTCGTTCTTCCCCGCATGATGCCAACTCGCACCGATCGGTAGTCACGGAGAAACTCCGACGAGGGCTTGAAAAACAGGCTCAGCTCCTCGGGTGGATCACAGTAGAACTCACCATCAGCGTTGATGGAAATCTTGATCTTCAGAGGCTGGGTACGCTCGTGATCGATATACCCGAGATTCTCTGTCTTGAAGTGTGGCATAGCTTTTTCCTCACCAGGTCAGTTTGGGATACTGAACCAAACGTATCACCAGGCGTGAAAACGCAACTTTTCTGCTGTCTGAAAGGAAGCGGGAGCTTATGATTACCTTAACGAGGGGAGGGTCGACTGAAGGGCGGCAAACTCGGATTCTTCAATGTAAATTGGAAGCTCTTCTGGCATCAGCTCTAAAGCGATTCCGAGCCTATGCTGTCCACTTTGAACAAAAACCTCTGAGGTAAAATTGGGATGCAGCCGTATCACTGGAGGCGTCATCACTCTTCCCTCTTTCCAGTGTTTGATTGCTCGCGACCGCTTATCTGGTGAATGGAAATCCCTGCCGAGATTTCCAGATTTATCATGCTGTCTGGCCGTTATGTGAAGAGCGCGCCACAGCTCTTTCGTGTCTACATGACACAATCGAAGGGTTTCAGAGACCTCTGATCGCTTTAATCCATCTCCAGTATGGATTTTTCCGGCCTCTGAAAAATCCCATACCAGCTCTTCAAGCTGATTGTCTGGAGCTTTGTTCGGATACTGCATTCTGGCTCAAGCCCTTGGATATTCGTTATTTCGGTGCAGGCCAGCTCATCAGGTTGACTGAATCAGGGGAGAAGCTGATAACGGTGCCGTCGGCTTGGGTGAGCTCGTAGTCCCTTGTGAATAAGCCGACAGAGAGGTCTCCATTGAGAGCACATTCGGGTTCCATGCAGTCACCGATGAAAACAGTGGCATTTTCTGTCGTGGTTAGTGCTGGAGCAACAAACCAAATCAGGGCAAGAATGGCCCAGGGCAGCAGCCACCACTTTGCCATTCCAGATCTTTTCTCTGTCGTCATTACGAATTTTCTCCTGAAAAACGCCCTATCATACCTTACGTGTGTGGCCGCTCCGATACCTGTCTGAAGCATCGGCCCGGATGTATATCGACTCTGTAAAGGCCACGGATTCGTGTCCAAGGTCTTCAGAAACATGACGTATGGGGCGACCGGCATCGATATCCATGCTGGCTCCAGTGTGCCGGAGATAATGCGTATGGTCAGCGATTTGCTCCATTTCCTTCGCATCCTCCTCCCGACCCTCATCTTCCATTCGCTTAGCAGCGAGCAAGAAGGCCTCTTTAACGATCCTCTCAAGCGATCGCTTCCCGACTTGGCCAGTGCCATTTCGCCGGGGAATCATCGGGATCTGCTCACCTTTTTCTGGCAATGGCGGGAGGGCCCTCCAGCGACGAAAGCGCTTTAGAAAGTAGAGATAGCCCGAGGGCAGGGGGATGTACCGTTCCTTCGATCCCTTGCCCAGGATTTTTATGTGCCAATAGCGATGGCCATCAATGACCTTGGGCCGAATGGCGCTCATCGTTGGTGCATAGGTCTCCCCGGTCAGTTCGTTTCGCTGCGGGGCTAACTCTGACACACGAAGATAGAGAGTCTTCATTGTCATCACGACAAAGAGATGGCGCTCGTACTTGTCGTCCTCCTCACAGGCCGCCAACAAAGCTTCCTTCAAATCACTCCATTGCAAGTCGGTGAGGCGAGGGGCGATTTCATCTCCGTTGTCCGCCTCAAAATTCGCCCGACTGGCTTTCTGCTCAGCCTTACGAGCAGTGATCATCGGGCTTCTATCGATGTACTTCCGCGTCACAAGCGTCCGGAAGTACACATGAAGTGCTCTGGTTGCTGCGTCCAGTGTGGTCTGCATGACCACATAATCCCCTTTACCTGTAAAAACGAATGGACGCCAGTCATGGCGAGGCTCGCGAATTCCATGGGCACCGTTGGTAAAGCCATGGAAAGGCTTACGAGCTATCCAGCTTTCGTCAGGATTTTTCAGGAAACGCATGTATGCGTTGATGTCGTCAGAGGTGCAATCCGCCAGTGATCGCTTCGATATGTTCCAGAGGAACAAAAGGAATCGCTGGGTTTCGCCCCGAAATCGGTTATAGGTTCCGGAGCTCGCCGCGTACTCGGTCAGGTATTGAGCCGTAATCTGCCAGTCGGACAAAGCCGGTACCGGGCGCGTGGCCAGGTATTGTTCAAGGGAAGGGTAGTCGCCAAGGGATTCCTTGGCCTCGTTCAATCTCGACGGCGTATCGAACAAAGGATGAAGATCGGGGTGAAGCTCTGTCTTGCTCATTCGTCACGCTTCCGCTTTCGTAAGGCATTCAGGCCACGCTGAGCGGCGACACTACCGGAAAGGTATTCATGGCCACAGGTAAGACATCGAACCAGAGCCTTGTTGCCCCTATCTTCGACAACACTGACATTAAACCACCGCCAGTATTCGGGATTGAAGTTACTCATTTGGTATTTCCGGTGCCATTTCTCTTTGCACTTGCTGCAGTAGAGCTGGCGAAGAGGAGTAGAGGTACCCATCAGGTGGCCCTGTTATGATCTGGAGGTGAGCCTAGCATTTCCATCCGCTTCCAAGAGCGGCGGTGAAGGTGAGTGATCAGTCCAGAGCAGAGCACGGACAAGCCTGAACCAATAAGAGGCCACCAAAGCCACTCCCCAGTGATTATCCAGGCAGCGAACCATCCCATCAGAAGGCTGAATGAAACCATGGTCAAAATCATTGGCATAGCGCTACCTTTCGTATTGATGTTTTTCGGAATCATACAGGCTTACAGAGATTTGCAAGCCTAAGCACAGCTCACTGGTGTTTTGCTGGCCATCAGGGTGTCGCAGGTCTATAATAAATTTCCTCACAGAACGTCCTGTGCAGCCACATTAGTTCGATTTTCGCTCAGCTCCCAATTTTAATTCTTGAAGGGCATAACAGCCCTCGCGCAACTCCGTGGGCGCTTATGTCATATACTCCCAAGTATATGACTGGCATGCATGCTCATTGTATGCTTGCTTTTCATGCGCTTACAACCTTTTCTTTCCTGAATCATAGCCAATGGACTACGCGTAAGCCATGCGAACGAGCTGAGTTATCTCCAGTTCCACCGAATCGATGATCTTTAAGGCCAGAGAGCGTGACGACATAGGGATCTCTTGCGCTGCGTGAGAGATTTAGTCCTTTGTGTGAACAGCATGCAAACCCAGCAAGAATAAGAGCCGTGATGTAACACACCTCAGACAAAGTGCTAAACTTGTCGTCTAGCCCTCCATTTATATGTTCTGAAAAGGATTTCCATGGCTGATAAAAATGATGTACCCCCTCATTGGGAAGACGACAAACTTAATCGCTATGAACAGGCATTATTACTAAAAGGCTTTCTCGACCAACAATATAAATCAGAGTTTTGTTCCGAGGATGGAACCAAATCATTTGTTCTAAATCTCGACGCTGAATGGGGTTACGGAAAAACATTCTTCTTGAATAGATTTGCAAAGGATTTAGGTGCAGAACACATTGTTCTCCGATATAACGCATGGGCAAATGACTATGCTAAAGATCCCCTTCTCTCATTTATCTCCCAAATAACGCTTGAATTAAGCGAACAGCTTGATAAGAACGGAACTAGCGCTGAAGACAACGCAAATAGAAAGAGAAAGTTTGTCGACAGTGCCTTGAAGGTAATCAAATCAGCTGGCAAAGCTGCCGCTCCCAAGCTGCTAACAGCCGGGGTAAGCACCCTTGTTCTGGGATTCCCCATTTTGGCAGGTTCCCCCACAGAATCAGAGGGTTCCGACGAGCAAAACAACGGGCCATCTTTGTCAGAGAAAGACCAGGAAAACGTTACCAAGACTATTGGTGCCAGTGTTGAAGCAGCCATGGCCAGCGTTGAATCAGACCTCTTTGAAGAGGAAAACTCTCGACGCGCTGCTGTCGAATCATTCCGTTCGTCGCTGACTGATATTGTTTCTGTTCTTACTGAACAAACAAAGTCCGGTGAACAAACGAATTCCAAAAAAGCACCGGTATTTATTCTGATTGACGAATTAGATCGTTGTCGACCTGATTTCACAATCGAGCTAATTGAGTGCGTCAAACATCTGTTTTCGGTGGATGGTTTGTATTTTATTTTCGCAACTGATGGGCAGCAGCTCCAGGCCGCATTAAATGGTCTTTATGGGGAAAACTTTGATGCAGAAATCTACTTTAACCGAATATTCAATAAAGAAATTGGCCTTCATATTCCGGATCAGCGAAAAGTATCTGAGGCCTTGATAAATGAATATGGTCTTTCAACCGCTGCTCAGGATTATGACCTTATCCTTTATGCAATCGACCCGCTTAATCAAGATTCGCTTTCTCTAGTTGAAGATTTTCGAATAGTTTCCGAGTTTTTTGGCCTTGATTTGCGTTCGCAAAAGCAGCTTTTATCGTCTTTTCATACGTTGATTCTTGCGCGAAAGAGTCTTGGCCTGAAAACGCATTCTATACCCACGCTATGCCTCATAGTTTTTTGGCAGCGCAAGAAATCTTTTTTCCGAAAGCTCCGAAATGTACCTCATAGTATTCACAATGCTCAGGATATTGAGCAAGACCTTAGGTCGATAATGTCAGATGGCAGATATGATATTTCGGCCACCACTCAATCAAAGGATTTTGGTAACCGCCATCATTTCCCAAAGTCTAACGTTCCCATTCCAACTATTTTGATGTCCTTTATACAAATGTCGTCCCATAATCCAGTTGACTATCTAAAACAGATTGAAGGCACATCCGCACGTACTTCTGGTACCGAAGCGTTTTACATTGGTTCGCTCAAACGAGAGGTTCAGGCTGCTGGTGCTGATGGATTATCCCGCAACCCTTTAATAAACTACTTTGATCAGATCACGATGGTTTCTTAGCCACTCTTAATTCCTGCGCCTCCCAAATATCAAAAAATGTTACCCAAACCGCGCTTTTTGTCGCCCATGCAAAGCGGGGTTTGGTGGCAAATTTCGCAGCCTCTTCCCTCTTTTCCACCATTATCCGTGGCAACCTCTCTATGTATCATCCTCAATTGGGATTCTGGTTGTGAATAACATACCCTTAGACGTTATCAATAAAAGCGAAGCGCGACGCCCCGTCACTTGTTTGACAGGAGATCACATGACAGCAGTGGATCTTGCAGAGATCTATAATCGTCAATTCGAGGAGACTACGAAAATTGACCAGGCCTTTGTCGAGCTGGCGATTGAAGTCTGTTTTGCGGTGCTAGTTCGCGATTTCGGTGTATCTGTGCCCTCCTCTTATCCAGTAGTCGATCTGGATCACGATGCCTTATTGGAAAGGTTTCGCCAAGGCAAATTCAAGCTGTTGACCGATTACATCGACAATCTCCATGACAAATCAGCGCGCAACGACATTGCCGGTGAGGCACTTGGCCCACCCGAGAAGGAGGATTTCCTGCCAACTCCCTGCGTGGTGGAGATAGAGGCTCATAAGCTCGGGCGGCGCATCGTTCTTGAAGCTGAGCAGTTTTGTCTGGATGCTGATGACCTGCCAATCACCCATATTCTCGCTACGGAGTTGCAGTCGATCGCTTCTGAACTCTGGCATACCCCTATTCCCCGGTTCTGCGTCATTGATTCCAAGTACGGTGAGCTTCGAGGCTCAGGCATTTTTAGCGCCTCACACGCGCTGGCACAGCAGGAATTCGTTGAACCTGCCAAAGGTCTCCTGAACGGCCTCTGGCAACGTAATCCCCGCCCTATTCTCGACGTTTAAACGCAAAAAGCCCGGCATTATTTGCCGGGCTTTTTTGTCTCCATTAGAGGGTCGGCAACGATTCTGACGAAATCCTCCAAAAAGCGCATTAACCATCTG
>OJHG01000498.1_pt1 | contig 18335 bp, 24 predicted proteins | sample 1594761 | NCBI WGS metagenome assembly OJHG01 (sample SAMN05416786, study PRJEB24817) | seawater metagenome | isolation source: Sea water | place: Canada:Atlantic | collected 2013-07 | reverse complement strand
GAGATGCTCAGGAGTCTCGTGGGCTCGGAGATGTGTATAAGAGACAGATTGAAATTAGTAAACGAGAAAACTTCTATCAACAGGAATACTGCGGGTGTGTTTACTCCCTACGTGATACCAACAAGCACCGACTAGCTCAAGGGAGAGAAAAAATCGAACTTGGCGTAATGTATTATAGCAATGAAGAACCGGCTCACGTTTCAGAGAATAAAGACTAGTTCTCACAGTACGTTGTCTATGCGTTTAACATTGTTGCCTTGCATTGGTGTACAAATTACTCAAAAGAAAACACGGCAGGCAAGGAATCATACCCCTTATCCCCTGCCGTAGTTACAAGCCTCCAGAGAAAAAAGACAATTTTTTCCTACAGTACAACGTCACTAAAGCGATTGCTGATACTGTTGGGCAGCACGTTGTTTTTCAGGTTTAAGTACCTTAGACCACAAGACGTCACCTTCACGATTAATGTGAGACACAGTTAATTTCTGACTCTGCGCATCTATACTCATTACACCAAAGAACTGATACCCCGACACCGGTGATAAATTTGGTGGCAGGTCGTCTGGTATGCCTTTAAATACCAGCTCAGGCCCGAACGTGTTATCAAGACGATTAGGCCCAAAGGTGCCAGCGTGAAGTGGGCCGCTTACAAATTCCCAAAATGGCTTAAACTGTTTGAATTGTGCGTTAGTGGGCGAATAATAATGAGACGCACAATAATGCACGTCAGCGGTGATAAAATGGACATTCTCTATATCGTGCAGTTTTATGAAACTAAGCAGTTCAGCAACATCTGCTTCACGGCCAGTAACTGGTCCGTCGCGGTTAGCAACAGCTTCAATAGTACCGTCGTGATAATCTTCGACCACTAGCCCTATGGGCATGTCCAAGGCTATAATTTTCCACACACCTTTAGCATCAAGCAGCGACGCTTTCAACCAAGCCAATTGCTGGGCACCAAATATATGCTCCTTCACGTCCTCTCTTGTTTGAGAAGGTGTTCGGTTTGCAGTGCGATAGCTGCGCATATCCACCAAAAATAAATCAAGCAGCGGCCCTCGCGAAACATGCTGATAAAGCTGCTGTCTTGCTGTATCAGGTAACGGATTACACTCAACCATAGCGGTGCGTGCACGCTGAGCTAAGGTGGACGCTTGTTTAGTTTCGTATCGCTGATCCTCTACTATTTGATTTGGATACCAGTTATTACGCACTTCATGGTCATCCCATAAATAGTAGGTTGCAACGTGGCGATGAAACGCTGCGAAGTGAGGGTCAAAGTAGTTGTAATAAAACCGATCCCTAAAATCCTGGGTGGTTTGCGCAACATGATCGACATAGTCCGCATGCCGATTTTGCCACACACTGCCATCTTCAGCTTTTAATTCCGGTAATATGGGGTTGTCTGCGTAAATTTGATCGCCACAATGAACAAGAAAATCGGGCTGATGTTGCAACATGACTTGATAAGTTTTCATTCCCCCATGGGTAGGGTCTATGCCATAGCCTTGTCCAGCGGTGTCTCCAGACCAACAAAAACTAAGCGCTGCCGCCGTCGTGTGTGCTGTACAAAAGCGTCCAGATACATCATCGCTTATTTGCACGCCAGTTTCAGTATCGCGCATGTGACAGCGATAATAATACTCTGTGCCCGGTTTTAACGATGTTAATGTTGCTTTGCAATTAAAATCACGGTCAGCTTGCGCCTCACTACCTATTACAGTAACGATGTTATTAAAATTTTCGGTTTCGCTTATTTCTACGGCAAGAACACTATTTCGATTGGCCCTACACCAGATAATGGCGCTGTACTGAGTAGCACTACCGACCGCAGGTCCACTGGTAATGGCGCACCGGTAGACAAACGGATTGCTTGTTTGCGCACAGGCTACAACGGGTAAACCCGCTGTTGCCAGACTTAATTTAATGAAGTCTCTTCTTATCACACTGCTTTCCTAGAAAAAGTATTTGGCTCGTAGAGTGACGGTTCGTGGAGCAAGATATTGATCGCTGGTAAAGCCCAGACCAAAAGTATCGGTAAAGCGGGTAATAACCGCGTCTTCATCGAATAGATTATGTACATTAAGGTCAATCTTCCAGCTTTTTTGTGGTGTAAAGTAAGTAACATTGAGGTTTGTCATACCATACGAGGGGACATTATCTCTTTGCGATGAGTTAAATGCTCTGGCATAAAATTCACCTCGATAAGTGTATTGCCCAGAAAATTCCCATTCGCCCCCCATGCTGTCCGTAAGGTAGTAGACGAGCCCTACATTAGCCATAAGGTCTGGTATTTTGGGTAGTTCGTTACCCGTTAGATTAATTGCGGTTGCTTCTCGCGCAGCGTTAATCTCTTCACTGCTAGCACCAGCAAGAATAAGACCCACACTTTGGTTTTCGGCCTCTGCACGGTCGATTGCATCACGGCCCTTGATGATTTCAGACTCCATTGCACTTAATGATAAAGTAAGGGACAACGATTCAGTAACCCAAGTATCAGATTCCACCTCAATACCGTAAATCTCCGCTTCAGGTAAGTTAGATGCCCCTGACGCAAATCGGCCGATACCGCTAGATTCAAATAAATAATCTTTGTAATCGTAATAGAAAGCGGCAATATTCAAACGGCTGCGTTTATTGAATAATTCCGCTTTGTTACCCACTTCATACGCTATAACTTCTTCCTGATCGAAGACTTCAGGAAAAAAGCGAGTATCTGCACTACTGTTTGAACCAGCTGGCTTTACTCCTGTGGCAATAGAAACGTAACTCATCATGTCTTGGTTCCACGTATATTCCAGTGCAACCTTTCCGGTAACATTGTCGGTTTCGTTGGCTGGCGTACTGGTGATTGGCGAACGAGTGGGAACACAATTTAAGCTACAACGTTCATCTTCAAATTTATTATTGGTAAAGCGCAAACCAGCGGTAACCGCCAGCTGAGTTGAAAACGGATAGGTAAATTGGCCAAATATGGCGTATGAATTGAAATTGCGATAGTCTGAATTGATAAAATCGATATCGGCGTTGTCTGCAAAAATATTCGGTCCAGTAATGGTTTCATTTACCGGCTCGCCATCTCTGTCTGCATCATAAAAGTTACGGGTATTGCTGAAAATTTCTGTATCTAAAAAGAATGCTCCCACTACCCATTTAAGCCCGTCGGCGTCAGGTGCAGAAGTAAGGTTAATTTCAGCTGTATATGAATGGTCTAATTGAGACAAATTTCCTACAAACTGCGGAATGGGCGCTTCTCCCAATAAATCTAGCTCTCCTACTAATGGTAGTGGCGCAGGGTCGTTAGCGGTAAGTGACGACCGGTCAAAATCAAACTTTCGGCGCATGTGATACCGCTGCTTACTTAAAATCACACTCAACGCACTTCCCGGCAATGTCCAGTCGAAATGAAAACTACTCAACTGCGTATTAAGGCGATAGAACTCGGGTGTATCGTGATAAACAACGCGAGGATCGTCAGAAATGGTATCGAACCCACCTTTAAGGGCTGGACCATTTGTGTCACTGGAAAACACCTGATGTTGAAAAAGCACATTGATATCATCTGACGGCTGCCAACTAATCTGTGCCTTGATAGTTTGGTTATCCACATCATCTAGCTCATAATTTTCAATCGCTTTATTTTCAGTATATCCGTCTCGCTGACGATGTGAGGCGCTAACACGAAACGCAAGTTCATTGTTTACCGGAACATTGACCATTGCCCTTGCTTCCTGCTGAGAATATGCGCCGGCTGCGAAGCTCATAGCCCCAAATAATTCGTCGTGTTGAGGCTTGTGAGACACTAAATTAATAGCACCGCCGGTAGAGCTGTTACCGTAAAGTGTACCGTCTGGCCCTCGCGTCATCTCGATTCTGCTAACATCAGACATGTCCGCGAGAAGTGCATAATCATTAGCCATGAAAACGCCATCGACATGAAATGCAACAGCCTGCTTGGTTCCTGCGTTGTCAGGAATTTCATTGCCGATCCCGCGAATGGAGACAGTAGGCCGATACCCTTGAACACTGGTCATTACTAGCCCCGGCAACTTACCAGACAGATCAAACACGCTGTTCACATTCATTTTTTCTAGATTTTCCCCATTCACTGCGGAGATAGAAGCAGCCACCTGTTGCAGATTCTGAGAAGTTTTTTGCGCTGTTATGACAATTTCTTCAATTTGCCCCAATGTCATAGTGGGCTCAGTGGAGCTCGCTTTCTTTAACGCTTCCTGTGACGTTTCACTTGTCTTTTTTAATGGCTTGGTTTGAATAACATAAGAACCTTTACCATCTTTTATCACCTCCAATTCAGTTCCCGCTAACATAGTTGCAAGCGCTTGTTCTATAGTCACAGAAGCAGAAACCGGTGGAACTTTTACAGAATCACTATCTGCAATGGTAGTTAGAATAACAACCTTGTACTGAGCAGATAAATGACTAATGGCATCTGTCAGCGTTACTGTATTGGTCGACTGAGCATAAACGCAAGATGAGCCAGAACTTAGGGCAACGCCCAACGCTAAGCAAATAGGTGTAAAGCGAGAATGTGTAAACATAGGTTCTTCCATTTTTAAGTAGTTAAAGCATGTGCTACTTACCTAACGTTTGCGAAACCTATATTTTTCACCATTCATTAAAGCTTCATAAAAACTTCACTAAAAAAGTAGGATTTCAGAAGGCGTTTTTTTGATATCGAATTCATATTGCTGTGCCAAACTTTCCAGTACCTGAAAACTCTGCACGGCCGAGAAAGCGACGGTAACACGAAGTGTCCGTAAAGTGGGTGTGGCAATTCGTACCGGCGTTAAGTTGTGGCGATTAATAACCGATACTACGTCTTCTAATGTATGATGAGAAAAGGCAAAACGTTGCTGCTTCCATTGCGCAAAAAAATCAGGCTCAACATACGAAACCTTGCCAATTTTATTGGTAACAAGGTTTACTTTTTGGCCTGGAGTAAGACTTACCTCCTCACGATTATTGGCTACATTAACCTTTCCGTGCCCCACCGTAACGCTGTTTTGATAAGGCCTTTTCTGTACGTCATAGCGCGTACCCAACACCGTAATCTGCGCATCATCAATGTAAGTAACAAAGGGACGCTGGGGGTCGTGTTGAACATCGAACAGCGCGTCCCCCTTGATAAGACGAGTGCTGCGCTGAGCTTCGTCAAACCACACGCTGACCTTGCTGTCGCCCCCCAAAGTAACCGAAGAGTTATCAGCAAGTGTAAAGGTTTGTATTTGCCCTACATCAGTGGTGAGTAGCCGCTCGCCTTGCATGGGAGAAACCGGCTGTAACTGAAAAAAAAGCAGACATGCTATTAGCAATAACGCAGCAGTTGCCATAGTGCTCAATATATATGTACTTTTGCGGCTAGAGCGGGTTGTGTGAGTTGTATATAACGATTCCGAATAACGAGTCATCCGCCACAGTGATTCAGCGTGTCTGTATGTTTCAACATGACATGAAGAGACTTGAAGCCACTGCTTGAATGCCTGGATGTCTTGTTGTGAAGCCTCGCCACTATGAAGAAGAATTAGCCACTTATTGGCTTGCTTTTCAATTTCTGTCATTGCGACGCTTCTTTTCAAAAGTGTGTGGTGGATGGCCATTTTCCCAATTATCTACCGCTTCTTGTAATGCCTTATTCACCAATTCTAGCGTACGACAAATGTTCGATACTGAGTATCCGGTGCGCTTTGATATTTGGTGGTAGGTTTCTCCGTGAATTCGGTTGGCTTTTATAAGTAAACGCTGCTTCTCTGGCAACGCGGCTATTACGTCATCAATCACAGCTAATTTTTCATTTTGTAACGCAATATCTTCGGAAGAATTTGTATTAATGGGCTCCAGTGCGAGGTCAGCGAACACATCATCAATTAAACCATCGTATCGATTTTGTGAGCGATACTGATCAATATAGAGATTTTTTGCCAGCGTATACAAATAGCCTTGAGGGTTCTCGATGTTTTTACTTGCCGCTTGCTGGCGATATTTTATGAAAGCTTGTTGAGTAATGTCTTCTGGATCGGGCGGCCCTTCGCCAAAGTTAGCCCTTAACTTCTGGCACAAAGTTTTCCAATAACTGCGATAAAGCGAAGAGAAAAGAACAGCTTCCACAAAATGTTTTTTCTATTGCGTTGGGTTAGCTAAAACTATAAAACGTCATGATGACAGTTTTGTGGCTACGAACAAAATTATAAAGGTGATATACGCCCCTACGAAGCGTTAATACTGTCCACTTCCCTTTTATGACCCGAGCACCAAGTAGTACGATGGTTACGACAATCATTTTTAGCCTCGGCTTAGTGATAGAAAATATAACCACCCCAAATAAAAAAAGCATGAACTAGGCCCAAGCCAAATCAACAAATCACCTAACATCAAAGGTAGTCGGCAGCTTCAATTAGCAGTATGCCGCTAAAAATTATTCAAACTTTAATATAAATAAAAAAGCCAATCATTTTTGTTTGTAATCATATCGGCCATCGAGTACAAGACTCAATGTAGTACGCGATGAGGAGCGTTGTTGAGAAATTGCCTAATTTGTTCATATATGAAGTAACTGGTAAGAAACAGGCTCCTATTATAGAAACCGTAATACGAGGTCTGGCGCAATAATATAGGACACGCCAGACGAAGTCCGGGTTACACAGAAACCTCGGAGGTTTTATGAAACACAAGGCATCAAAATTAGCGTTATGCCTGGGCATGACAGCGTTACCCCTCGCTTTGCCTGTATCGGCAGAAACTGGTTTGCGACGCAAAACGGTGGCACAACAGGTGGCCAGGGAGGAAGTGTTGTAACCGTTTCTACTGGTACAGGTATGCATGAAGCACTGTGCAATCGAAGCAGTAGCGATGAACCCATTATCATTCAGGTGCAAGGTACCGTAAATCACGGCAATACCAGTAAAGTCTCTGGTGATAGCTGTAATACCGCGGAAGATAAGATTGAAATAAAAGATGTGAGCAATATTACCTTGGTGGGTGTTGGAAGTGGCGCGCTATTCGATGAACTCGGTATTCATATTCGCAATGCATCCAATATTATTATTCAAAATATACACGTAAGAAACGTGAAAAAATCTGGCTCCCCCACGTCAAATGGTGGTGATGCGATCGGCATGGAATCCACGGTGAGAAATGTGTGGGTAGACCACGTTACCCTTGAAGCAAGCGGTGGTGAAAGTGCCGGCTATGACGCCCTGTTTGATATTAAAGCAGATACCAAATAGGTTACCTTGTCGTACAGCATCTTGAAAAACTCTGGGCGCGGAGGACTGGTGGGATCAAGCGATTCTGATGATGAAAATGGTCCGGTCACCTACCATCACAACCTCTATCAGAACATAGATTCGCGTACGCCCTTGCTGCGTCACGCCACAGCCCATGCGTACAACAATCACTATGTAAGCCTTAATGAATCGGGAATGAACCCACGAATTGGTGGTAAAATCAGAGCTGAAAATAACTACTTTGAAGATTCAAAGGATGTACTCGGAACATTTTATACCAACGACATGGGTTATTGGCAGGTAAGTGGCAACATCTTTGACAACATAACTTGGACGTCATCTGGCAATAAAAACTATCCTGCGGGCCCCAATCCATCATCTACCACATCCATTAGCATTCCTTATAGCTATAGCTTAGATAACGCTAGCTGTGTGCCTTCAATCATAGCTGCAACGGCAGGGGCTAATAAAGGGCTTGCTGTGTCTGATGGTGATTGTTCAACAACTACTCCGCCAGACAATGGTGGCGGTAACGGCGGTGGCGGCAACGGCGACGGCTCGGGAACTGGAACGAATTTGGCGCTATCTGCAGCTGCTGATGGCAGCAGTAAAGCCAGTGGAACAAGCTATGGAAACGTTATAGATGGTGACACCAGTTCCTATTGGTCTCCAAATGGGTCAACTGGCACCATCAATGTGAAAAACCTGAATGCCACGGTAAATGCAGTGCGTATTGTATCTGCATCGGGTTACGAAAATGCGATCACCAATTGGGCACTGGTCAATTATGATACCGGCGTCACCTTAGCGACAGGAGGGGCTGTGCCCAACGTTATTTCGTTTAGCGATACAACAGTGAACAAAATCAGTTTTGTTATACAGTCGTCTTCTACTCAGCCCCGTGTAGCCGAGTTTGAAGTTTACAATGGTTATAGCTCAGGTGGCGGTAGAAGCGGCGGTAGCGGCAATAATGGCACAGTGAATGGTAGGTATTGGATAAGTCCGGTACACAGTGATAAAGCGGTAGATGTGAATGGCTGTGGCACCGCAAACCTCACCAACATTCAGCAGTACGCATGGCTAGATAACGATTGTCAGAAGTTCGCAATCTCGCAAGTAGATGGGATCTGGCACCGTATCTCACCATTGAATGCCCCTACTAAATCGTTAGATATCAATACGTCAATATCTGGTAATGGAGCCACAGTGATCCTCTATGATTATTGGGGCGGTGATAATCAATTGTTCCGGTTCCAATCTGCGGGTACTGGCAAGTGGCGTATCATTCCGAAGTGGAGTGAGTTGTGTTTAGATGTGAGTGGCAACGCAACGGCAGATGGTACAGATATTGTGCAGTGGACTTGTACTGCTGGCGCTCAAAACCAAATGTTTGAGTTGATCAGTCAATAGTAGCACTCTTAGACCTCATCAACTGATGAGGTCTGTTTTTTCACTGTGTGAAATTATCATACTTTGCGTATGTCTTTCTTTTCTCCCTCTCTTTTTTTGTATTTCCTTTCTTCTGTATCCTTAGACTTCAACTCATATTCAACTGTGTAAGAACCTTTCGGAAAATTTGTATGCTCAGAAATCGCAACTTTTTGAAAAAGAGGAAGTGCGTCAACTGTATTTCCTATGTGTTTATTCTTGAAAATAAATCGTGAATCATATCGCCATACCCCCAAATTATGGTCCCAATGGCAATAACGATAACAGGTATGTATTTTGTCGCCAGAACCGCAGTGTCGATAATGTCAGCTTGCGCTTTTCTGTAATCAGTATCATTCCTCCACATATTATGTATAAAGCTTTGGGGCGATAACCAGTTCGCTTTGATGTTTTCCATCCTAGAACTAACAGAGATTTCGACCAATATACCCAAGATTGTGACTAAAGAACCGGAGCGCTGAAACCAATATTTAACGGTATCTGCTTTAATTTGAAATAATATGCCAAAGTAGCCTTCAGTGAGTATAAGCGCACTCAGTAATGTGAGTATCCATACAGTCAAGGGAATAGTTTCTATCGCGGATGGGAACGTCAATTTCTCTTTGCCATTCCCAGCTGGCCGTTCAAGCACAGTTTTTTTGAATAGCTTTGACCACTTGAACGCCATTGTTCGATCTCCTATCAGGCCAATTAGGCCGATTTACGTTCTTGCCAACACTCTACTGGAGCACTGGCCGCGCAATTATTACAAACAACATGATCTTCCCTATCGCCAGTGCCCCAAGCAGATTTCAGATTTTCGACGCTCAGGTCAGACTTTCCACAAAAAGGGCAGGACGGAAACTTGCCAGTTTCAATTTTAGTGATGGTCATTTTACAGTTGTATTTTTCTTCAAAAGCTTGCTGTGTCTGAGGCATCGTTTTTCCCATTAAGCTATTTAGCTGTTTCAAGAGGTGGTACGGGAGTCAGGTCAGACAATTTCCACACTTCCCACTTATCTATTCCGATGTCAGGAGTATAAAAATAGTCACCGACACAATGACCCAACATTTGAAGCTGACCACTTGATGTTTGCATCAGTACTCTTTTGCCTTTATCAACACCTAGAGGCCAATTTTGCTTGCGCTTTAAAGCTGCCATTTCTGTTTCCAATATCAGTAATTTCGTTATTTAATTGGCTTGCTAGTATCGATCAGGACAGAGCGATATGTTCCAGCAGGGAGCAGTCTAAAAGGGAACGTCTTACAATTGCCATTGTATTGGCGAAAGTGATTTTCTTTCGCAACAGCAAGACTACGGTAGTTCATTATTACTTCTCCTTTGACTGCTTCGTGTTCAAAAACAGGTATCCAAACTCTAGGCATTCCTTCGACTCCTTTTTTCCTATTAAGTTAATTGGCGACCATCGGAATATGTAAGTTCAACATATCCTGACCCATTGTCTAAAGCGAAGAAGGCTTTACTCGCTTTGAGCTTTTCGATTAATTTTTCCAAAGCAATAGGATCACTCGGTTGTTTTATTGCTATTGACACGGCTGGCTCTGCTTGGGAGCCCAGTAAAACATATTCTTCAGTTTCAATAGCCTTTCTTAATGCCGGTAATGTTCCTATTTCCACTCATTCGTAGGTACCTAACTCTCTACAGGCACGGTGATTACTGGTTTTCATATAGCTGCTGCCGACTTTTTGCCGGTTAATAATTGCACAAACAAGGTGTCTTTGTCCCTTTTTATGTTTGCCCGCCGGGCATTAACAGCTAAGAATTGACCGATGCGCTTAAGGGTCTGCCTGAGTGTCTTGTCATTTTCCTCGAGTAAGGCGTGCAGCAGCTCACTCACCCATAAGCTTCCACTGGCAGCGACTTTTTGCGTTGAGATAACGACCTGATAGTGGCACGCAACAGACCAGGCTACCAAGCGTTTGAGCAGTAAGCTGAGCATGCTCGCCCACACCAGACTTTGGGCAATGTCTTTGTCCTGGGTGTTGAAGGTTTTCAAATGGCAAAAGGATTTCAGCTCTTTAAAAAACAGCTCGATTTGCCAGCGTAAACCATACAGCTCAAGTATCTTGTTAAGGGAGAAAGTATCGCGGCTAAGGTGGGTGATGAGGTAGCCGGTCTTTTTCGTTTTCCTGTCCCAAAATGCAATAAGACGGTAGCTACCCGGCTTGTATTGCCAGCGTACCGTCAGGTCGTAAGCGGTATCACGTGCTGTGTTGAGTCCTTTAAGCCCTTTACCCTGCAAGCGTTTGACTTGTCGACCTTGTGTCTCAAAGGCCTGTTCAATCGTCGGATTAATGGCTGCGCTTGTGCGTATGATATAGTACCCGCCGTGTCTATCAGCTTGGTAACATTCTGCACTGGTCATACATTTAGGGGTACAGCCGGTGGTTAGCTCCACGATGGTTAAGAAAATTGCTGGCCGGTTCAGAACTTCATAGAACTTGGTTAAGTGGATATCTAGGTTTTTGTGAAAAAAAGGGAGAGGTTCGGAGTGTGTGACCGACATTGGTTCTCCTAAAGGTGTAACAAATAGTCACTGGGTCTGGAAAAGCAGTACCTAAAGTATTTATCAATGGAGAAGCTATACCGTGATAGCATTACTGGTATCAGACGTCTTATTCTCTTGTAGATGAAACGATCGGTACCGAAGAGCGCCCTTTTTATGAAGGTAGAGAAGCACATATGGTTTGTCAGATTCCATATACCAACCCTCGGAAATCACACTAATCCAGCCACATGCCAATCTGCTTATTTATTGCCAAACTCTTTATCAAATTCCTCTTTTTCATCCGATAGTAGGGTCGCTGATTCTACCTTGTAATATTCCTGACATTCTGGAATACATATTTCATCATTACCACCGTCCGCCCAGTAATAGCCAATGATGTCTGAGTCACGTCCAAACAATTCATGTAAGTGCAGCTGCAACGTATGTTGGAATTGAAAACTGTTACTGTAGCCCGATAACTTAAAGCATTTGCTAAGGAACTTTGGTAAGTCCTTAAAGTCATCAGGCCTTTTTATACCGCGCCACACTTTTGATGAAGAAAGCTTTAAACAGTACCTGGAATTTGCTGGTGGATTGGCGTTTCTCATGTAATGCCATGCGTATGAGCCAGCATAATGCATGCTCGTTGAAAACCATTTATTGCCAATGAGTGTTAGTTTTTGTATGTCGACGCTGGTGTCAGAGGATTGACAGCCGTGATAAATGCAGCGTGGCAGTTCAACGATTTCCCAATTTTTAATTTCATCCAGTAGGTCTTGGGATATTTCCATCTTGGGTTGAAACCTTGATGTCTTTTTTGTCTTGTTAACTGGCGCATTGGCCACGGTGTTATTATCTCTATTCAGTAAAGTATCATCACCGCTGTTAACTGTTTTCTTTCTAGAAAACAGCGACGTTAAGCATTTGAGCATTCATCACCTCAATTTTCTGTAGTACTCGTATTCCTTAAACCAGTCCTTTGAGCCTTCAGTCATGTGCCTGGTTCGATTAAATTCAGTAAGAAACGTGTCGTTGTCTTTCGTGTTCTTTAGTATTGTGAGTAGTTGAGGAACACTGAAAAAACGGCAGTTGAAGAAAGGATTGTGGTTGTCTTTACAATAGCACTCGTGAAAAATATCGGTTTCATACTGGGATCGGAGTTCTTCCAAGTATTTATTGGCCTTCTCATCTTCTTCCTCATTGCCGCTTTGTATCCTGGCGTTGATCAACGTTTTTAGTATCATATTGACGAAAGAACCATCTTGTAGCCCGAAGTAACCAAATAATGTCAAGGCAACGCGCTCTACGTTACGGCCATTCAAAGATAGCTCTGTTCCGTCCTTAAAGATTATTTTGTCTTGCTTTCGCAAGGTATACTCATGAACTCCTGTCTGCGCAAGCGCATGGAAGAGTGACTGTGATACATCAATGATTGACTTCATTGTGTTTCCTGCCCGAGAGAAGGATGTCAGTGTCTTTCTTTTGAGCTCAAGAAAAATAATCGTGTCGTCTGTTTCAATAATAAAGTCACATTCACGTTCTCTACTTTCAACCTTCAGGTCTTTGCGTATAGCCTCGCTAACTTTGTATTTTTTTCCAGCATAGAACGTAACACCATGCTTCGTGAGCAAACTGCTGACAAGCTCTTCTGCAATATCGCCGACTATATTTCCGTTTTTTCGATTTGGATTGAGTTTTTGCTCAAGCGAGAAGTAGAACCCAAAATTGCAAAGTGTAGGGTTAACATAGCAATAATTTTCTCCTGTTTTTACAAACGGCTTCATGAAGTAATTTCGCTGACTAATATCTTCAGGCTGAAGGTATCCTCGATTAAGTTTTTTTGCATCTTGGGATAATTCGGTGAGCACAGCTTCGATTTCATCTAAGGTGTACTTCAAACCTAGCTGATGCAGTAGTTTTCGGGGAGTAAAGAACAACGGCGAATCATGCGTAGCCTGTTTTGATGCCCATTGAAGTAAATCAATATGGATAGTTGCGTCAAAGCCTTTAGTTGTCACTAGCGGTGATGCAAACTGACCTTCAATCATTGCTATCATGTGCTCAGCATTAATTTGGTCAAGCGCGTAATGCTGGTCATACAATATTTGCTTTTGTATCGCCGGCAGTATGGTGTTGTGAGTATGGAACATATCTTGATACGCGTTGAACGTTTGTAAATCATGAATACAGAAGTACAACTGCGCTAACTCCACGCATTCATCGTACCATTTTTTTAGTTTTTTAGATTTTACTGGCTCATGTAGATTGGCCAGGCTCAAATTAAACACATAACCCCATGGGATGCTGGGTTCAATTGTTCCATTTGGAGAAGGTGAACGTCGAAAATAGTAGCGCTTAGTTTGCCTGTTATAAATGTCCCCCATTAAGTGAAGCGTGTTTTCTAACGCAAAATACCCCATTTTGTTAAATCGATAGCTCAAGGCTTCCAACAAACGATCTTTACTGTCCTTATCAAACTCAACGCGGCCGAGTTTAATACGAATCTTATACCCCATGCCGATGAGCGTCTTGGCAGCGTTTGCAATGATAATGTTTTGATTATTATTACTTAAAGCCATGCGCATATCGCTGTCGTAATCACATAGAAAGACATATGCCTCAAGCAGTGCTTTTATCTTTCTCCATTGCTGTGGTGATGATGGATAGTGTTCTGTTACGCCAATGTAATACCGCAGTAATCGCAAAAAAGTGTGGGCATGGCCATGTTGTTTTTCATCAGCGATAAAATATCTCAAAGCGATATGACTTTGTATGGTATCAAAATCGTTTGCTGGTAATGCTTCGCTTGCTAACAGGTTCTTTATATGTGCTTCAAGATGCTTTTTCAGGCCTTCTTTTGTTAGAGGCGACGGTACATCAAATTCGAATAATTCGGCGATGTCTTGCGGTTGCGTAAACTTTGTTGGTACTAGTTTCCATTCTTGATCATTGCGCTCAAATAGTGAGATTAGTTCAACCATAATTTTCGCTCCCTGAAAATGCTAAAAGTTAGTCAAATTGTCGGCTGTCAATTAGCGCCTGTATATTTGCAATATTATCGAACGTCGAAACAGCAGATAGCCCGTCCGTGACGTAGTGTTCATATTCCTGTCGAGATATCTCAACCATATTTTCGGCAATCGTTTTTATTAGGGTGCCAGCAGATTCAGGGTCGATGTCTGTCCCTTTAAACAGTTCCCTATTAAACCAACTTATCTCTTCATTTTCCTCAGCAAGCAAGGATTTAAGCCTGTTTTCTGTAAGGCGTAAACTCTCAATTTCATGCCTTAACGTTGCCTCATCAACATCTTCACAGTGTATTTCAGTCATTAAGTGGGAAACGCAATGATTGACGTTATGTCGCGCTACGTAACCGCCACGCTTTATACTTTGCTCATCACATCTAACAAACGAGTATTCGCTAATGATAGCTGCAATTCTACTTTTTGTTAGTTTTCCAGACATACAACTGTTTCCTATTCCGGCAATTCTATTTGCTTTTCACTAAATCGCAGGCTTTTAGCTTTACTCTGAGCATCTTGTAGACCCAGGAATACTGCAACTCTTCCAGTACCGTCTTCAAGTATCGTTTCTTCGCCACCTTGCCCAGGTTGAGCAACCAGAACCAATTGGTAAGCACTTATATGATTTGCTAATGGCTCAATTCTGCATCTATATAGATGACCAATCCTGACCATATTTAAAGCGACTACACTTGTGTACATTGTTCCTAACTCTCCGTTGTAATGCCTATCAAACTGAATCTAGTAAATTCCACTTTACTTAAAAAATCCTTCATCCCCTTCGGCTTACTTGACCTTGGTGGGATGTAGGGTTCTTTTTCTATTAAAGTGACCAGACGTTCTGAGGTGGGATTTTTCTTGTACCTTTCGCCATTCACATAGTGGTCCAATTCTTCCTGAGTACTAAAGCGTTCGAAATCGCAATTGTCACAGCGTACATAACGATTATTTATGTGCAAAACACCCGCTTCTGCGCAGTTTGGACACTCGCTACCTATACTTGAAAACATGATTGTCCTATCCGATACCCAAACGATTTACTGCACTGATAAATCTAGGTACAAACTCGCTAGCAATTTCTTCCGTTTGCTGGACATGCATAAACAAATCATGATTCGACGCAAAATTGTTCCTAAGATGTTTAAAGTCAAAATCCAACTCTTTACCGGTGACTACAAAACCGTTTTTCTCAAAAAATCCAACGGTGCTCGGTGAGCTTTCCAAGGTGATAGGATTGTCCCCTAAATGACCATGTAAAAAATTCATCAGCTTCGACCCTATACCTTTCTTTTGGTAAGATTTAAAAACACTAAATAAATGGATATGATAAGTACCATTGATTGTAGGGGCAATATCGTACACAAAAGCAAACGCAACCGATTTATCCCCGTCTCTTACTATGAATAAGGTTCCGAGGTTGGCCTCATATGATGACAGACAATCAACAAACATTCTGTGCTGAAAATAATCTTCATGCAGATAGTATTCAGCCAAAGGCATGACTGATAAAGCGATAGAGTCATCTATAGTATTTTTATCTAGCTGACTATCACTGCGTAGCTCTAATAACAACATGCCGTTGTCCAAATTATGTTGTTGCATATTATATTCCCCATTAATAATCGTCATTAGATAGGTATGCTGAAAAAGCGGCAAAGTCAGTAGCTGCCGCATCGTCATCGGTATACCTGACCTGACCATGATTTCCCTTCGCAAACTCAGCTTTTGCCACTTCAAGCGCTTCAGCTTCGCTGGCCGCTTCAACTGTGAGTAGAACATCTACTGGTGCCAGTGCTTGGCCGGTTACATCGTATTTGGGCATAGTTCGTGTCTCCTATATGCTCAACCAGCCATTTTCGGTTGACCAAGTTAATATCTTTTTAGGCATCTTTAATGTCTGCCTGTTAAGAGCCCCACAAATCATATCAGTGACAGATTGATAAGTGTTTTCATCAAATATAAAGGTTCTAACTTCAATTTTAGCTGGTAAGCAATCGTCCCTTTCAAAAGCAACTGGTAGTTCTTTGACTTTATCTATGTCGCTGAAAAATCTTCTTATCGAGCCTGCCTCAACATCAAATATGTCAACTTGATAAAATCTGAAATCAGTCACGGCTATCTTCAATCACTTGTCAAAGAACTTCTTCCAGTCCAACATCTCTTCTTGGATATGTTCTTTCATACATCCCTGTTGAGCTAGGAAACCGTAAGCAATCAATTCAGCATCTTCGCCCTTTACCTGACCAGCTTTAATTTCTTTGCGAAGCTCAGTTGCTCGTTCTTTATCAAGTGGGTGAGCAGCAAACAACAAATCATTGCTGCCAAAGCATCCCTTAACTTTATTCAAAAGCTCTTCCATCGTGCCTCCTACATTACCATTTTGAATTTTTGAGAGCGGCGAGAGCATCTTTTTTGGTTAAGAATCCCCTTATTTCGCCACCAAATGCGTATAATTCTGTTAAAGCTGCATCACCAGCTAGAGTGTCTAAACAGCATCCGTAAGTAACAATATAGCGTTTGCCAAAATAAGTGACCCGATCAAGGTCATATGCGAACACCATATCTTCAATAGTTTTGTCGTAAACTTTACCAAGAAAGATAGCCATTCTTGGTTCCTAATCAAAAAATAAAGCTGGGCTAATCCCAAAGCGCTTTGCTAAACGTTCTATATGATTGCGCGTAAGCTGCTTACCACCATTTAGGACTTGCGAGACCATGCTTTTGCCGCCAATTTCGTTTTTAAAGTCGGTGGTGTTCAAGTTGAGCTGATCCATCAGTACCTTAAGCGTGGCTACGGCAGGATCGCCGCCCAATCCTCGTTGGTTAAATTCAGCGAAAGACAGCGCATCCGCTTCATAACGGGCGATAGCATTGCTCAACGCTTCAATAGCCACCAAGTTGGTGTCGTAATCCTCTATCAACTCTTCCATGAGCGCTAAAGCTTGCTCATGGTCTTTATCGCTTGATATTTCACGGAGAATAGGAGCGCGTACATTCAATTCGCTTACCAGTTCTGTGACTTCTGTTACAGCTAACATTTTGTTCAACTCCTATTTGCGATACTTCTTACAAAGTTCATCGTACTCTGCATGGGTTACGATATGCTTGACGTACATTCGGTTGTGCCTAAATTCAATGAAGGCCATTAGCCGAAGGTTGTTACCGCCAATATCAATTACCCACCATTTATCTTTGTACTTAAAATTATCCAGTGTTCTAAACACTGCTTTTAAAGCTTCAGGCGTTTTAAACTCACCCCGATTCAACACGTTATATGTTGCTTCAATTGCTGCGGCATCATTGGGATACTTCTTCATGGCATCCGCAAAAGGCCGTTTTGAGATTACGTGCATTTAAACTCCGTTTACTATTGGTAAACTATAACACTTCAAATAGGGTTTACAAGTAGTAAACCGAATTAAATCATAAATCTTCTTCTTTTTTTAAAGCTTTCAAGTCGCTTTTGCTTTCTATCTGCGCGTTGTGCAAACCAATCATATATCGGACTGAACTGAACATAGTCCATGGTGAGAATATTCTTTATAGACTCTTCACTAAAACCAGTTATGACCATTATATCTGTAGTACTGGCACCATTACGGTACATCTCAATAACACACGTTCTTACTAGTGATATTCGCCTCACACCCATATCCCAGAGGTTCGCTTTCTTAATGAATGAATCAAGTAACTTATTCATTGAATATGGGCTGACTGTCGTACCGCGACTCTGTGTTTTGAATGACTCAAATTTGTCATCTACAAACAGCGGGGCATTCGGATCTAAACCGTTGTAGTGCTTGTGTGGGTAGCAATTAATTTTTTTCTCTATCAACCACGAAAAATATGCTTCAAACGCTCCCATCAACTCAGGATGACTCAGGACAATGGGCCGCTCGAAACCACCTCGCGCTATCTGCTCTGGCAACACTACTATTTCGATCAACTCTCCATCTGGTGAAATGAATAGCCTGTTTGTTACAAACGTCAATTCAATTTCTCTAAGGCCAGTAACGGCAGCGAGAAGAATTAATAATCTGTTTCTGTGTCTTAGCTCTGTATTGCGGCCACAATTTCTGCTTACAAGCCTGTCTCTTATACACATCTCCGAGCCCACGAGACTCCTGAG
>OJHG01000489.1_pt1 | contig 18511 bp, 14 predicted proteins | sample 1594761 | NCBI WGS metagenome assembly OJHG01 (sample SAMN05416786, study PRJEB24817) | seawater metagenome | isolation source: Sea water | place: Canada:Atlantic | collected 2013-07 | reverse complement strand
TCGTCGGCAGCGTCAGATGTGTATAAGAGACAGACAGAGGTTATCTCGCTGTGGAGAATTTAAAGAACATGGACCTGGAAAAGTTTGAAGCTTGGAAAAATGGATTAACGGGAGTTCCACTTATTGACGCATGTATGAGATGCTTAACAGCAACAGGTTACTTAAATTTTAGGATGAGGGCTATGGTTGTAAGTTTTTACAGCCAATACCTGTGGCTCCCATGGAAGCCGGGAGCAGATTATTTAGCATCGCTCTTTACAGACTTCGAGCCAGGCATACATTACACTCAATTTCAAATGCAGAGCGGGTATACCGGAGTAAACACGATTAGAATTTACAATCCAATAAAGCAAAGTAAAGACCACGACCCTCAGGGTACTTTTATTCGTCAATGGATTCCTGAACTCATCAATATACCAGCTCCTTATATACATGAGCCATGGACCATACCTCCTATGGAATTTGCAATGATGGGATATTCTATAGGGTTATACCCTGCAATGCCTATTATAGATTTAGGAAAATCTAGGGCCTACGCTAGTACCATGCTTTACAGTAGAAAGAAGGAAAAATCGGTGAAGGTGGAAGCACAGCGGATCCTCAGTAAGCATGTAAATAAAAGTCCCGTCAGAAAGTAGTTACTCCTGAACCAAACGAAACCCTTCTCCATGTACATTCTCAATGCGTAGCGTGGAGTCTACCTTCAAATACTTTCTGAGTTTTGCCACATAGACATCCATAGATCGACCTGTAAAGTAGTTGTCTTCTCTCCAGATTTTCAGTAATGCCTTCGAACGAGGTAAAAGTTGATTTTTATGAGCAACAAGCATTTTCAGCAGTTCACTTTCCTTTGGACTCAGCCTAGTGACCTCTCCTTCCCATACCAATTGCCTTATTTTCGGCATGAATGTGAATGACGCAATGATCAATTCATCAGCTTCTTCCTCAGTATCAGCAGATTTACGACCTATAATGGCTTGTATTTTATAAAGCAGTACATCTGTGTCAAATGGCTTAACCAGGTAATCATCCGCCCCAGCAGAATATCCCGCTATGATATCTTCCTTTTGCCCTTTAGCGGTAAGGAAAATCAACGGTTGACCATTGTCAATTTCCTTCACCTCAGTGGCGAGGGTCAATCCGTCTTTCTTAGGCATCATTATGTCAAATATACATAGGTCATAGTCTCCTTGTTTATAAGCCCTTAGTCCTTGTACGCCATCGCGCTCTAGAACAACCTCATAATCATTAAAGGCGATCGTGTCCCTTAATAAATTACCAAAGTTCACATCGTCCTCAACTAATAAAATACGTTGCTTTTCCATAATTATTGGTTCTTTATAATCTTAATGATAAACGTTGACCCCGCTCCTATCTTACTTTGTACATCAATAGTTCCACCATGCTTGTCTACTATTTCATGGACGAAAGACAGGCCTAAACCATGCCCTTTCACATCATGAATGTTTCCTTTCGTTGCTCTAAAGAATCTATCAAAAACCTGAGAGGTAGTTTCTTCGTTCATTCCTATACCTCTATCCTTAACTATAATAACGAAATCATGATCCTCTTCACTCAGTTTCACACTAATCCTGGGTACCTCTACACTATACTTGATCGCATTATCGATGAGGTTCGTAAGCGCGCTTTTAAACTGTGTAGGATCACCAAAATATGTGTAAGAACCCGGTGAAACAACAAGGTCAATCCATCCATTTCGCTGCGCAACACTTAGCGTGAAGTGCTCAACAGCTTCTTGTACTACATTCTCTATGGACATCTGAGCCCGCTCAAGTGTTAACTCTTCTTTATCCATCATAGACATCTGCAGTACAGATTCCATCTGGGCATTCATACGCTTATTCTCAGTTTTAATCACAGCCAAATAATTACGTATTTGATCCGCATCCATTTTGTCGCCGTTTTTGATTATCGAATCTACAGCTAAGTTTATGGTCGCAAGTGGGGTCTTAAATTCATGGGACATGTTGTTGATAAAATCACTTTTAACATCAGCTAATCTCTTTTGTCTTCTTCCCTGTCTTTGAACGCCAAAGAATGCTGTTAAAATAACCGTAGAGAATAACAAGGATGCCATTAGACTCAAGTATACTCTTCTTGCCAAATAAAATTTTTCGGAGGGGAAATACAACAACAACTGTCTGGTAGGACCAAAGAAACTCTCAGACAAGACATAATTGAAGGTTACCTTTTGTGGATCAAATCCCGCACTGGTCAATGTACTGAGGTACCCATTCTCTATCAATGCCCAAACCGGTTCCGTGCGAACCCCATTTTGCTTTAACTCGTTTACGATAATGCTATCAAGCTCGGTCATATCAAGCTGTGTACTCCATGGTAATGAGGATTGAAAATCATCCAATAACCCTCCGAGCATGGCTGTGTCGCTGGTTCCTATACCGTAAGGATTCTGTACTTGGGCATTTGACCAACGAACTGTGGTTTGTCCCATGGGTGTATTGATCGTAAATACACTATCTACATTTACACTGTTGGTCAAAGAACCCATACTCTTCCTGCGAACAAAAAGTCTCACGCGTTCACTTAATCTAGAGGAAGTTGTTCCAATTTGAGCTTCAAACTGTTGACGCTGCAATTCCAATTGACCCGACAGTAAGTTCAATTGCAACAAAAGTGCACCCAAAACTGCGGCGGTTAAAATGGCGGTTGGAACGTTCTCGCGAAGTTTTTTAATGAAAGAGGACAACATGATACGAATGTATGTGCTTCAATTGATTGACCAAGCGCTTTTAACGGCTATTAACAATGTTAAAGCAACTGACCTATAATATCATCTTCTTTGAGTCCTTCACCCTTTGCCTTGAAATTTGCTACAATCCTATGGCGCAGCACGGGTTGAGCAATTTTTCTTACGTGTGTGATACTAGGCGAGCCATCTCCATTCATCATCGCTAAAGCCTTAGCTGCAAGAATCAGACTTTGAGAAGCCCTTGGCCCAGCCCCCCAATTCAAATAATTATGAGCTACATCAGATCCATCTGCGGTATTTGGACGAGTCTTTCTGACCAAGTCAACAGCGTAAGCTATTACGTCATCCGTCACGGGGATTTGTTTTAAAGCAAATTGCATATCCAAAACTTCCTGCCTGGAAAGTACTTGGTCAATTTGCTTCGCGCTACCCACTGTGGTTGCCGCTACGACAGCTTCTTCCTCTATTTTAGATGGATATCCCACAAGAATATTAAATAAAAAACGATCCAACTGGGCCTCTGGTAAAGGATACGTTCCCTCCTGCTCTATAGGATTTTGAGTAGCCAATACAAAGAATGGTTCTGGCAACTCTAGGGTGTTACCCGCAACACTTACACGTCGCTCTTGCATCGCCTCTAAAAGCGCTGCCTGAGTTTTAGGGGGTGTTCTATTAATCTCATCTGCGAGTACGACATTAGCAAACACAGGACCTTTATGAAAAACAAACTCTCTTTTCGCATTCAACACTTCAGTACCTGTAATATCAGAAGGCATAAGATCCGGCGTAAACTGAATTCTCGAGAAATCCATACCTAACGCCTTGGAGACGGTAGTGATTAGAAGGGTTTTCGCTAATCCAGGAACACCCACCAATAGACTATGCCCTTGACATAAAATAGACATGGTAATCAAATCAACCGCACTAGTTTGCCCTACAATAACTTTTGAAACTTCTTTTTTAAAAGCTTCAAGTCTCGCAGGAGCAGTTTCCAATACCTGAATTACTTGTGAATTAGTCATTGTTGTTACTATTCCAACCCTTTAGTTGATCGTCGCATGGATAATAACCTGAATTAACTTTGACGAATGTTTCTAACAACTTTTCATCTTTCCATTCTTGCACCAGTCTACCTTGCTTTTCTTGAAGGGCAAAACCTTTAATTCTTGTAAAATCAAGATCTAGATTTGCCTTGTGAGGAGCGTACTTAGCGTCAACACGAACGATACGAAAAGCCTCTCTCTGGTCTTGAGATTGGTAAAAGTTTGGTGCCGAAATCTCATCTTCAGACATTACGTTGATTACGGCGAATAATCCTCTGTCTAACTGGCTGACCTCAAACTTATTATTTCCGCTCTCGAAATTACTCATTTGTCCACCATTAAACTTAGTTTGCTCATCTTCAGAATACTTCATTGCCGCTTCATCAAACGTCATTTCACCGGATGAAATACCTATTACAACACTATCTAAATAAGCCTTGGCTTCTTGTAAATTCTCTTGTGTGAGCTTGGGCTTTATTAAAATATGTCGCAAGTCTAACTCTTCACCTCGCTTTTCCAAAAGTTGAACAATATGATAACCAAACTCCGTTTTAAATGGATCGCTGATTTGTCCTTTTTTAAGATTGAAGGCGATGGCTTCAAATTCCTTGACAAATACACCACGTTGGATCGCCTTGTACTCTCCTCCTTTTTTATTTGATCCTGGATCTTCACTATATAGAATCGCCATAGACGAAAACGAAGTACCATTTTCTATTCGATCTTTTAGACCTATTAATTTATCGATAACCTCTTGCTGCGCCTCTTTGGAGATTTCTGGGTATTTCACGATTTGCCTCAGCTCTACCTCTGCATTAATCAGAGGAATACTGTCTTCAGGAAGTCGTTCATAAAATTCGCGTACCTCAGATGGAGTGACCTCAATTCCCTCAACAACTGTCATCTGCATACGCTGTGCAGTAAGTTGTTCGCGAATTAAAATTCTCATTTCTTCTTTGATTTCTACGACAGACTTTCCGTAAAATTCTTCCAGTTTTTTTTGATCCCCCATTTGTTGGATCAATTGCTCAATTCTACGGTCCATATTAGACTCAACCTCGTCTTCCCCTACAGTAACTGAATCAATTTCCGCATGGTGTATCAAAAGTTTCTGAAAAAGCAACTCTTCAAAAACACCGCAATAAGAGATGTTCTCTCCAAAATTTTGACGGTTAAATACATCGTATTGCTCGTCAATATCGCTTTTAAGTATAATGTCTCCACCAACAACAGCGACTACACCGTCGACAGTTTTTGGTTGGCCTTGGGCTAATACGCTAAAGCATAATACGCTAAGGGATAAGTAAATCGCCTTTTTCAATTGCATTGGATATAATGTTTTCTTCTATTCGTTCTATCAGCGTAATTCTACGCTTATTAAGTATCATTTTTCTAATACGTTTCTCCACATATTCCAATGGACTATAACTGTTGGCTATGCGCAGTTCATTGACCTCCACAAAATACACCATTACGGTATCTTCACAGGTAAATCTCTTTGTTCTATTTAAGTAAGCATAGGGATTGCTTGTTTCCAATGGAATCTCATTCAGGAAATCATCTAAAGGAATCCATGAAGAATCATTGTAAGCGCTTTGTTTAGTGGCAAATACTTCGATCCAATCGTAGTACTTGTCTTCAATTCTACTTTTTTTAAACCATCGTACTGCTTGATCTATTTTTTGGGCATTCAAGGGTACAGCAGTGTATTGCGCCTGGATAATACTCTCTTTGAGTTCAAAGTTATCCAAGTTAGTCGTATAATACTCCAGCAATTCATCTTGAGCAATTGACGTATCTAGGTTCTCACGTACAAATTGATCAATATAGGCATGCTTTAGTAAGTCATTTCTATACCGTTTGACAAGGTCTTCAAAAGACCTCATTTCCTCATCCAGATTAAATTCAGCCGCGGCAACTAAGAGCTCGTTTTTCGCCCAGGTTCGAATCAATCGGTCCACCATTAATGCACTGTCTACTGGACTCATTTCTCCTGATTTTGGGATCTGGTTCTTTACATCCTCTAGAAGAAGATGTTTTTTACCTAACTCTGCCAAGACGATCTGATCAGATGATACAGAAGGGACACATGCAGTAAAGGCTAAACAAGAAATCAGTATCCAACGGATCATTTAGTCTAACGAATTAAATAGCTCATTTTTCACAGTATCGTTTACTATAACCTCAAATTTAGCGGTCAATTTTTTCACCCAAGCTTGTTCTAGTTGATCCTGGTAGCTAGCTATAACTAAACCTTTTACTTCGTTCAACGCTTTTGGACCTGCAGGAATAAAATCTATTACCTGTATAACGCCAAAACCACCAGTAAGTGATACAGGGCCATATACACCTGGTATCGTATTCCAGAGAACAGACAGGACCTCATCATCATCCTGCTGTGAAGTACCAGATTGCACGGCAATACTCAAGGGGTTTTCAGCACCTAAAAGTTCGTTTAACTTGTCCTGCTTATCTTTCGAAACCCATTTAGATATTTTTTTAGCAATTTTTTCGTCTTCGCATACCCAGTAGGCATAGGCTAGACGATCGTTCCACATGAATTGAGTTTTTATCTCTTCATAATGATTAAATATGCCCACCGAATCCTGAGAAGCCTTATCCCAAACCTCGTCTTGGGTGAGGTCAAATAGTAGGATACCCTCTTTATATTCCCGAACTAAGTTTCTGAACGCAGGATATTTTGTTTCTAATTTACCATCCTCGTAACCCAATACCACATCATTACTGACCACATTAAATAACAATCTTAAATACTCTTCAACATCATTTTCATTGCCCGGTTTTTGATTCTGCTGCCAGAAATCAAGAAGTTGAGATTGAGTCATCGCTTGACCGTCAAATGTAGCCACCACCCTGTCTTTAGCAGGCATAACCGCCTGCCACTGACCTTCGGTGAATGCAGTAGTACTGACCAATTTCACTGTACGAGCATAATTACGCTCGTTAACCGAGAAGTTGTATTGCTTCTTTAAGTCTTTGAGAAACTTCACAGCACCTAGCTTACTTCTTGAGTCACGCTTCACCTTATTAGTGATTTCTTTCTCCATAGTAGCAAATTCTGGTAGCGGTATTCTTTCCATCAATTGAATGACGTGCCAGCCAATATTTGTGCGAATAGGCATAGAGTAATCACCAGGGCTTTTAAGTGCAAAAGCAGCCTCTTCAAATGCCGGCATCATTTTATTCAATCCAAATTCAGGCATTACACCCTGAGATTCCTTGGTTTTTCTATCCTCGCTAAAGCTCACTAAGGAAACAAAATCCTCACCGGTCTGTAATCTATTGAAAATCTCTTGAGCACTACGTTCGGCCCGTTGACTTTCATTGATTTTTGCCTCCTCATCTGCAGAGAAGAATATTTGTCTAACCTTGACCGTACCACTGGCTGGTCTACGATCTGTTGTTTTAATCAAGTGATACCCAAACTGTGAGCGAATAGGCATACTTATCTCACCTATATTTTGGTTATACGCTCCATTTTCAAATGGGTAAACCATATTGAAGGCCGTAAAGTAACCCAAGTCACCACCCTGCTTCGCACTCCATGTATCAGCACTCTTAGAACGAGCCGCATCTTCAAACGAAATTTTACCGCTTGTGATTTCATTGCGCAGGTTTTTCATTTCGTTGAACACTTTAACCGTATCAGATGGCAGTGCCGTAGATTCAAGCTCAAACATGATGTGAGACGCCTTAACTTCTTCCTGTAATCGTGCATAACCTTCTGCAATCAGAGTTTTTTCCGATCCTGGATCACTCAAATAAGGTTTTGCCAATTGTGCTCTATACCCACCAAATTCTTTCACAAATTGAGATGCGGTGTCACGCTGCTGGTCATATGCCTCCGCTATTTTTAATTTGAACTTAACATACAGGTCCAAATACTCCTGAGGTGTTTTAGGGTCAATGAGTGAACCTACGTCTTTATTTTTCTCGTATACTGCCTTAAACTCTTCAGCAGTTACCTCATGATCTCCAACACTAAAGAGAACTTCTTGGGCGTAGGAATTGAAGCTTAATAGAACCGATCCGATGAATACTATATCTTTTATTTTCATTATCTGCTGTAGTTAGGTGCTTCTCTAGTTATACTTACGTTATGCGGATGACTCTCTTGTACTCCTGCCGCAGTGATTTGAATAAATCTTGCAGATTCTCTCAATGCAGGTATGCTGCTCGCACCGCAATACCCCATTCCGGCTCTTAATCCACCAATAAATTGGTACATCACCTCACCAACTTCGCCTTTATAAGGCACTCGACCCACAATTCCCTCAGGAACCAATTTTTTAACGTCGTCTTCAATATCTTGAAAATAACGGTCTTTTGATCCATCTGTCATGGCCTCAACCGAGCCCATACCTCGATATGTTTTATATTTCCTTCCCTCGTAAATCACGGTGTTTCCAGGACTTTCTTTAGTTCCAGCGAACATTGAGCCGAGCATCACACAATCAGCACCGGCAGCAATGGCCTTAACAATATCGCCTGTATATCTAATACCTCCGTCAGCAATCACAGGGATTCTATTATTGATGGCTTGAGAGACTTCCATTATCGCACTTAACTGAGGATATCCGACACCTGCTATGATTCTAGTAGTACAGATAGATCCAGGTCCAATTCCGACTTTAACAGCATCAGCACCTGCTTCTAAAAGATACAGAGCAGCTTCTGCAGTCGCTATATTACCTACAACTACGTCTAGATTAGGGAAGCTAGATTTCACCTTTTTCAGGGCTGTAACAACACCTTTGGTATGTCCATGGGCGGTATCTATAATGATAGCATCAACTCCTGACTCATTCAACGCTGTTACACGCGCTACTACATCCTCAGTAACACCTACAGCCGCAGCTACTTTCAAACGACCGTACTGGTCCTTATTAGCGTTTGGCTTGACTTTGTTTTTAGTTATATCTCGATAAGTAATAAGGCCTACTAATACGTAGTCTTCAGTTACCACTGGGAGTTTCTCAATCTTGTGTTCTTGAAGTATGGATTCAGCCTGCTCCATCGTGGTGCTACGGGCCGCTGTCACCAATTTATCCTTGGTCATAACCTCATCAATGAGGCGTGTATTTTCTTTTTCAAAACGTAAATCACGGTTTGTAAGAATCCCAATCAATTTTTTATTGTTATCAATAATTGGTATGCCACCAATTTTAAATTCTGCCATCATGGCTTTTGCATCCGCCACGGTAGCTTCCTTATATAAGGTAACAGGGTCTAAGATCATCCCACTTTCAGCACGTTTAACCTTCCGAACTTCAATGGCTTGCTGCTCAATGGTCATGTTCTTATGGATGACCCCAATGCCACCTTCCTGTGCAATAGCAATAGCCATAGCACACTCTGTGACGGTATCCATAGCTGCCGATATAATAGGCGTATTTAGAGCAATGTTTCTCGAAAACCGGGAGGATAAAACCACATCACGCGGTAAGACTTCGGAATAATTCGGAACTAGTAAGACGTCATCGTAGGTGAGACCTAAACCGAGAACTTTGTTGGTGTTTAATGACATAGCAATTCTGATTTGAATTGCGCCCAAAATTAAGCAATTTATACGAAACAACATGGGCGGCCTGAGGCCGCCCATGATAGATTCTTAAAATCTTAATAATTAGTAGAGTAAGGTGAAATTTCCACGTTCCTCCACAGGCACATCTTCTATACTTCTATACTTTACGTAATAGGTGTAGACGCCCATCGACGCTTTATTACCGTTGATGAGTCCGTCCCATCCAGACGAGATGGTCGTCGTGCGGAATACCTCTTGACCCCAACGGTCCATGATAAATAAGGTATAACTGTCTGGACGAGCAAATACACCTTGTGGCTTCCAAACTCTATTTTCTAATACATCAGATTCAGGATTGAATGCGGTTGGCATCCACAATCTGGCCTTGTGAACAGCACAAGCCACATTAGAACGTGCATTGAACTTTTCATTGAACTCATCTCTCCATGGAATGATACCATCAGCAGCTATAGCCTTAACATAGTAACAGAATTTTCCTTTCGAATTAGAATAAGGCTTTATATCATCCATGTACGCAGTGTCCGTGGTTGCCGTTACAAAAGTAAACGACGAGCCTCCGTCAGCTGAACGATAGATTTCGTATTCATCAACCCCAGCATCAAAATCACGGTAAGGCGACCAAGTTATATTACAGGTAAGGTTACCTATGGCTTCTACGTTTAATAGAATATTCGTACCCAGATTGGAAATGGTATCCAATGCTCCACATGAATCCCTAGAAGCAATTCTATAGTAATACCTACGTCCCATCGGATCAGCGGTATAATCTACGAATTTAACTTCCCAAGGACCTAGAGTAGGTTTTGCTACGTTACCAATAGTCAAATAAGGTCCGATTTCATCATCTGCACGCTGAACCTGATAGTCGATAACATCTGCATCCCTGTCAATGTAAGCATACATGTCGACTCCATTCTGGGAATTCACCGTAGCGCGGCCTAGATATAATACTTTGGATCCCTGAACCACAGCTGAACTATTGCATTCCTTGTTTGAGGTGCTCGTTCGCGTTCCTGTTGTATCAACCGCTTGCACATAATAACAGTAAGAATATCCATTGATGATACCATAATGGTTGAATGTGGTATCTAAATTACCACCCTTGAGAAGTACACCTGTGATGGTGCCACCAATTGGATCTGTAATATCAGCGTATAAGTTGTACTCCGCAACCTGACTCTGGGACCATTCTGAATAAGTATTCCAACGCAATCTAGCATATCCATCACATGGATCTACACCGAGTTGCATAAATATGGTACTAGACGGTACTGTATTCCCGACGGAACTTTGATTTCCACAGCTATCTACTGCTGTAATTACGTAAGTTTCTTTTTGATTCCCAGCATTAGACAGACCATATACATACGGCATAGACGCAGCATAATTTGCTGATGTGATTGAATCTATGGGTACTAAAAATCCGGAATTATCTTCTCTGTAGATCACATAATAAACCACATCGCTATCCTTAGAGGCTGCCCAAGACATACCTCCCAAATTGCCACCAGCTACTGTAACTGAATCAAAAACAACCGCTGCAGGTGCTGTTTTATCTGAAAAATATCCGCTATCCTTCGAACTCTCACAAGAAACATTATAACGAACCTGGTAGTTCAACCAAGAACCACAAAATGCTACTGTATCTGTCCAAGTAAAATCAACCGTAGAACCGAGTTGCGTCCATTGACCCGAATTTTGAGGTGCCTCCACCCACACATCATAGGTGGTTGCTGTATCTCCCTTTAACCACGGATTCCAATTCAATACCGCTATGGAACTGTTAGGAGGTGGCGGGAATGCTTGTAGGCCCATTCTTATGTTTTGAAGGGTATCTGTGGGTACAGTTAATAATCCACATCCACCACCGACTTGAATTGTATATCCATTTACAGCATTAGGATCAGCTCCTGCATGCGTGTAAGTCTGGGTACTCCAATCGAAAATTGTATCCACAATGGTGGTTGCACCAAGGGTATCTATATGATTAATCAGATAATAATCAAAGTTAAAGCCAGTGTCGGCGCTAGCGACCCAATCAAATGACACGCCTGAAGCGTCGAGGCTAACACAAGCATCACTAATATCTGGTAGTCTAGGCATGTAATTCAATACCCTAACTATGATTTTCTGATAAGCAATTCTATTCAAAGGACATTGGTCATCCTGCATACGTATGTAATACGAATACTCAGACTTCAGCGTTCCACACTGATACTCTTGATAGAACAGGTGACTACAGTCAACGTACCAGTTAAATTCTACTTGATTAATACCTGGATAGGTAAAAACGCCTCCCACATTACCGGAAGATATGGTAGCACAAGGAGGATTAAACAAACAAGCGTTGGCATTGCCATAATTCGCAGCGGAACTAAGGTTACCACCAGACGCGCTAAAATTAATATTCTGCGAAGAACAATTAGGGTTTGGATAAGGATCTGATGATGAAATATCAAATCTTACCGTATCACCTGGATATACTTCGGTATAAAGGTAGAGCGTGTCACCGGCTGTATTAGTTACCGGAACTAATATTGTAGGATTCGCTAAGTTTGGATCTGGTGTGATATCCAAACTCGGTGCTTCGTCCACAAAGGCAGAAGCACACAAGCCTGTACCAGCAGGACATCCTAATGTAACTATAGGTATATCTCTAAAGATCTCGCCTATTTTCTGACCACATCTCCATTCTTCAATCTTAACACAAGTGGCCCACGAACCAGCAAGAGCTGATTTAAAATTGACTTCACCTGTTGTTCCATCTATTGTAACCCCTGTGCTACCTGTTCCACTTGGTAGAGGAGATGAAGTTGTATATCCAGTATTCCAAGTTACTGCAGTTCCTGGCCAAGCGTTTCCCGCTAACGGAGCTGCCCAATCGTAGTATAGTGAGTCTAAATCCGGATCATAACCTAAGTTGTTATAGACAACATCGACATTAGTACAAGAAATCACCTGCGGATCTTCTAAGAAGTTTGGTGAACTGTCAAAACAAGTTGGGTTCGCTGCAGTTCCGGCCGAAAGAGGTCCCGGGGCTCCTGGTGGCGTATATGGGTACATGACAGCACGAAGTAAATATCCAGCATTCGCTGGGCCATTCGTTATGGAGCTTGGTCGACAACAGCTGTTCCAAGTGAAGTTCCATCCTCCTACCGGAGGTACTCCAGTTAGGGTGATATCTCCAGAACGGTATAGGTATTTCTGCATTTTACCTGTACCTGAGGTAGCTCCAGCGCAAGTTGTGGTACCTGTGTAACAAGCCGGCACTACATCAGTAGTACTTACATATGCAGCGGAGATAGCTACACCAGCATTGTTTGCTATAGTCTGGGCATTTGTCCCTAATGCTATTCCACCACAATCACGATAGAGTACCAGGGTAAATTGATATTTACCGTTTGGTTTACATCTCCAAATGATTTCTCCTCCTAAAAGGTGAGTGGCAGACCCCTGAACACTAAATAGTGTAAGGGCGATGACAACGAATAATCTCTTCAAATTCATGTTTACGTACTTGAACATCGAAAATAAGGTATTATTTTCATTGTTGCAGCGCTAAAGGACTATGGATTTTAAACAATGAGTAAACGACTTAATATGCTGATTTAAAACAAATTAATGCGCATACTATCGTTTTGAAATGTTGTTAAATGTGATTTGTCTTTGTCTAGAACACTTATGGCGACCTACTTCAAAGCTGCGAAGTGCTCTATGCTTTGTAGACCTACCCTGCACCCGTGCCCTCCACATCCGCCAAGAACTACTCTTCATTTCGTGGCGCATCAGTGCGATAGTCTCAGCTTCTGAAATACCAAATTGAATGGTAATTGCGTCAAATGGCGTACGATCTTCCCACGCCATCTCGATAATTCGATCAACCTGACGATCAGTCAACTTTTCAGCTATTGCAGAACCTTTCATGTTACAGTTATGTTTAACGTCATATGCATAGAAAACCTCATTTACCACAAAAAGTTTGCGCGACATGTGAAAGACCGTTCACATGGCGAAAAAAATGGGAGAAAAACTGGGAAAACGTCAAGTATTGCAGTAAAAGATGCAGTGGAAATAAGTCTTGAGATTATTTATATAAATTCCTTGAAATCACAACTTTTTGAATCTCGGATGTACCCTCACCGATTGTACACAATTTACAATCTCGGTAGAACTTTTCCACAGGATAATCTTTGGTATAACCGTAGCCGCCGTATACCTGAACTGCCTCATTAGCCACTTCTGTTGAAATCTCAGAGGCATAGAGCTTACACATTGCGCTTTCCTGTGTCATTGGCTTACCCTCCTCTTTTAGGGCAGCTGCGTGTCGCGTCATTAACTCTGCGCCATAAACCTTCATCGACATTTCAGCTAGCTTAAAACTAACGCCTTGAAACGACCTTATTTTCTTGCCAAACTGCTCACGCTCATCCGCATATTGAATAGCGGCAAGCATTGCTCCCCTGGCAATTCCAAGACTTAAAGCCGCTATTGAAATACGACCACCATCTAGTATTTTCATGGATTGAATGAAGCCCTCTCCCACGTTACCTAAAACATTTTCTTTGGGTACACGACAATTATCAAAAAACAAGCATGCGGTTTCAGAAGCGCGCATACCTAATTTATTTTCTTTCTTTCCTGCAGTAAATCCGGGCGTGCCTTTCTCAACAACAAAAGCAGTTACTCCTCTGGAATCGCCTTTTTCCCCAGTCCTGGCTATAACAACCGATATAGAAGAAGAAATAGCATGCGTAATCCAGTTCTTTGAGCCATTTAACACATAATGATCACCATCCAAAACAGCCGTGGTATCCATTCCACCTGCGTCAGAACCGGTCCCCGTCTCTGTAAGACCCCAAGAACCTATCCATTCAGCAGTGGCGAGCTTTGGCAACCACTTCTTCTTCTGTTCTTCGTTACCAAACTGAAGAATATGACCAGTACATAAACTATTGTGCGCTGCCACAGATAGGCCTATTGATCCACATACCTGGGAAATCTCATCAATTATGGTGATATATTCTTGATAGCCTAGACCAGTACCACCATATTCCTGAGGAACTAGAACGCCCATAAAGCCAAGTTGGCCCATTTCTTTAAACAGTTCTACAGGAAAATGCTGACTCTCGTCCCACTCCATTACGTTTGGTCTAATTCTGGATTCTGCGAAATCGCGGGCGCTTTGACGCACCATCTCTAGTAGTTCTTGACGCTCATCGCTTAGGTTAATTCTCATAAATGCTTTGTGATAAATAGGTTACTCAAATATAACACAGAAGCCCGAAATGAGTTTGCGGTCTCTGAGATGTTCTTGAAATTAACGTCAATATTATCTACTATTTCAATAACTTTTTGTACTTAAATCTCTTAGGCTCAGAACGTCCCAATCGCTTAAGCTTGTTTTCCTCATATTCTGAGAACGACCCTTCAAAGGAATACACTTCCGAATCACCTTCAAACGCAAGAATGTGAGTACACACACGATCAAGGAACCACCTGTCATGCGAAATGATTACCGCACATCCCGCGAAATTTTCTAAGGCCTCCTCTAACGCTCTTAATGTATTGATATCAAGATCATTAGTAGGCTCATCAAGCAGCAACACATTACCACCTTCTTTCAAGGCCATTGCCAGGTGCAGACGGTTACGTTCACCACCGGAAAGAATACCTACTTTTTTACTCTGGTCACCTCCAGCGAAGTTAAAACGACTTAAATAAGCCCGTGCATTAGATCGTTGTCCGCCAAGCATAACCTCTTCCGTACCATCACCTATCACTTCGAAAATGGTCTTTTCAGGATCCATTTTTTCATGGCTTTGATCGATGTACGATAATTTTACTGAATCACCCACGTTAAAGGCTCCTGCATCCGGAGACAGTTGGTCCATAATCATTTTGAAAATGGTCGTTTTACCAGCACCATTCGGACCAATTATCCCTACAATACCTGCTGGTGGAAGCTTGAAATTAAGGTTGTCATACAGTAGTTTCTCGCCAAACCCCTTCTTAACACCTATCGCTTCAATAACGTTAGTGCCTAACCTGGGGCCTGCAGGTATAAAAATTTCTAGACTACTTTCCTTTTCTTTCTGCTCCTGTCCTAATAGATTTTCGTAGTTGCTGAGCCTAGCTTTACTTTTCGTCTGACGTCCTTTAGGGTTCATACGTACCCACTCTAACTCTCGCTCGAGTGTTTTACGACGCTTAGAAGCCTGCTTCTCTTCTTTGGCCATGCGATCTGTCTTTTGATCTAACCAAGAGCTGTAGTTTCCTTTCCACGGAATTCCTTCTCCCCTGTCTAATTCAAGAATCCATCCAGCAACATTATCTAGGAAGTAACGATCATGCGTCACCGCTATAACCGTACCCTTATATTGTTGTAAATGTTGTTCTAACCAAAGAATACTCTCTGCATCAAGGTGGTTAGTAGGTTCATCCAAGAGGAGTACTTCCGGTTGTTGGATCAACAAACGACACAAGGCTACACGACGGGCTTCACCACCAGAGAGTTGGTCTACCAGTTGATCTGGTGGAGGGCAATTGAGGGCATCCATCGCTCTATTTAGCATAGTATCTAGCTCCCATGCATTAGTGGCGTCAATTTTGTCCTGAAGTTCAGACTGGCGCGCCATGAGCTGATCCATCTTATCTGGATTTTCATAGACCTCCGGTAAACCGAACATATCATTAATTTTATTGTATTCGTCCAAGACAGCAACCGTTTCGGCAGCACCTTCCTTAACAATGTCCAATACGGTTTTACCAGCTTCAAGCTGAGGTTCTTGCTCGAGGTATCCAACATTGTAACCTGGAGAAAAAACCACATCGCCTTGATAGTTCTTTTCTACTCCCGCAATAATTTTTAAAAGCGTTGATTTACCTGATCCATTTAAACCTAGTATCCCTATTTTGGCTCCATAGAAGAAAGACAAATAAATGTCTTTCAGGATAGCCTTGTTATTGTGTGGCAAAATCTTGCTTACACGAGACATGGAGAAAATGACTTTTTTACCGTCGTCTGACATGAACTATAGTATTAAAAAATTAGTACGCATTGTTATTCTCATGCTAAGTGTATTAGCTAGTGAACAAAGTGCAGCACAAAGTTACATATTGAAAGGGACTGTGGTTGATTCAGATTCGTCTTTTACAATACCTAATTCCTACGTAGTCAATAACAAGACGTTTGCTGGAACCATTACCAATGGAATAGGCTACTTTGAACTTTCTGTTGCACAGGGGGATACGCTTATATTCTCTAATGTTGGTTATCAATTTTACTACCTATCTATTGATTCAAACACCATTCAAAATCGAGATAACGAGTTACTTGTAAAGCTAGTTCCAAGAAACTTCTTATTGGATGAGGTCAGTATTTACGCTATTACCTCCAATAACCCCAGAACAATGCCGCAACGTAAGCCACTAGTTCCCGCTTCAAGCGATATTAGAACTCCTCAAGCTGTGGCTCCTACCCTAGCGAACCCATTGGACCTCTTGTACTATAGTTTTGGAAAAAGACCCAAGCAACTCGCTGCACTTAGAAAACTGCAAAAGGAGGATTACTACAGAAGGAAGCTTGAAGAAGGTAATAATAGAGTTGTGTTAGAACAATTGACTGGAATTCCAAAAGAGGAAATGCAAGCTTTTATGTTTTACTGTAAATATTCGGATACAGAAATTAAAACTTTCAATGACTATCAGTTCTTAGTCTCGCTTTTAGACTGTTATGCCCTTTATGAAAGAGAAAGAGAACAAGAAGATGCGTTGGACAAATTAAACAGATAGTACCATGACTATTCACGATTACAGAACCGCAAATCAGGCTTTATGGGACCATTGGGCCCGTTTACATCCTGGTAGTGATTTTTATCAAAACGACGCTTTCAAAGGGCACAAAATGTCTTTAAACTCCATTGAGACGGACATCTTACCAAATTTAACTGGCAAGCGTGTTCTTCATCTGCAGTGTCACTTTGGACAAGATACCATCAGTTTACATACCCTAGGAGCAACTGAAATTGTCGGACTAGATTTCAGCGCAGAAGCTATAAAACAAGCCAGACTATTAGCGAATGAGTGTGACGTTCCAGCCACATTTATACAACGCGATGTACTAGACCCTATGGCAGAACTTCAAGGTTCATTTGATCTAGTCTTTGCGTCCTATGGTGTCGTAGGTTGGCACCCTGATGTTAGTGCTTGGATGGATGCTGCTTTTTCCTATCTAAAACCAGGTGGCGAATTAATACTTGTCGATTTTCATCCTGTATTATGGATTCTAGATTCTGAATTCAAAGAAATTGTCTACTCTTATTTTAATAGAGGTGTTATTACAGAAGAAAGCGATGGGTCTTATGCCGCTCCACTTGCAGGCAAAATGGTACACCATACATGGAACCATACCATAAGTGACCTTATAAAACCAATCGTTGATGTTCCAGAGAGATCGCTAGTCTACTTTGCAGAACACGACTGGAGCCCGTACGAATTGTTCGAGTCTACACAACCCGAGCCAAAACGTTACCAAATCAAGGGTAAGGAAGGCCTCTTCCCGCTTGTTTATGCCATAAAAGCTAAAAAAATGTAATAAAAAACCGCGAGCCATAGGCTCGCGGTTTTTTTATGTGCTAAAACGGATGGCTTAAGCTAAACGATCGTTTGTATGGAATCCGAAAAAACCCACGAATTTCTCTATTCCCGTCCAAAATTTTATGCGGTCCAACATTGGATTTAACCAAGGTGTATACGAGCAATATGCCTTAGTCTCTGGTCGCGTATGGTGCTTAGCGTGATCACGTGGGCGCTGTAAGACTTTTATATTTTGAAGAAAAGTAACTATACCAGGTTTTTCATCAGGTCGCTTGTGCGACCACTGGTGTACAATATTTGCATTTGCTCCTAAAAATCCAAAGAAGAACCATTGCCAAGAGATCGTACCCGTTGTAAAAAAAACAACAGTCCACATCAAGGCAACACCTGCCCAACCAGATTTACATAAATACCAATAAGATCTCGTAACAATTTTTCTAGGGTCTTCATGGTGCCAGGTATTAATCTCAATCACAGCTTTGCCTACAATCGGCATATCTTCTTTACCATAACGGTCCATCCAGAAACTGTCTCTTATACACATCTCCGAGCCCACGAGACTCCTGAGCATCTCGT
>OJHG01000486.1_pt1 | contig 18575 bp, 15 predicted proteins | sample 1594761 | NCBI WGS metagenome assembly OJHG01 (sample SAMN05416786, study PRJEB24817) | seawater metagenome | isolation source: Sea water | place: Canada:Atlantic | collected 2013-07 | reverse complement strand
CGAGATGCTCAGGAGTCTCGTGGGCTCGGAGATGTGTATAAGAGACAGTGCTGGTACAGCAATACATATTGAAGTTGTTGTCCCTGTAACAAGCCTATGCCCTTGTTCTAAAAAAATATCCGACTATGGCGCTCATAACCAACGGTCACACATTACGGTAAACGCTAAAACAAACGGCGACCTATATGCTGAAGATATTATTAAATTAGTTGAATCTCAGGCATCTAGTGAACTCTACAGCTTGCTTAAACGGCCTGATGAGAAATACGTTACTGAACGTGCCTACGACAACCCAAAATTTGTAGAAGATGTCGTGCGAGATGTTGCTAATGCCCTAAATGAAAATTCGCAAATATTAGCCTATACTTTGGAAGCTGAAAACTTCGAGTCGATTCACAATCACTCTGCCTACGCAGTCATTAAAAATAACAAATTAACTTAATACCACTGGAGCCTGAACAATGTCTAAAACATTAGACCTAACTCAATACGGAATAATCAATCCAACTGAAGTCATTCATAACCCTTCTTTTGATTTATTATTCGCAGAAGAAACACGTGATGATTTATCCGGCTACGAAAAAGGCACCGTTACTAAATCTGGGGCTGTTGCAGTAGATACTGGTGTTTTTACAGGCCGCTCTCCAAAAGATAAATACATCGTGATGGATGATGTATCTCGTGATACTGTTTGGTGGTCTACACAAGGTAAGAATGATAACAAGCCTCTTGAGAAAGAAACATGGGACGAATTAAAAGGGTTAGTGACTGACAGATTATCAGGACAACGACTTTTTGTTGTTGATACCTATTGCGGCGCTAACAAAGACACGCGATTATCTGTACGTTTTATTGTTGAAGTAGCATGGCAAGCTCACTTTGTTAAAAACATGTTCATACGCCCATCAGAGGAAGAATTAGCTGATTTTGAGCCTGACTTTATTGTGATGAATGGTGCTAAGACAACGAACCCAAATTGGAAAGAACAAGGCTTAAACTCTGAGAATTTTGTTGCCTTCAACTTAACAGAAAGAATACAGCTGATTGGCGGCACATGGTACGGCGGAGAAATGAAAAAAGGCATGTTCAGCATGATGAACTACCTACTTCCACTTCGCGGCATGGCTTCAATGCATTGTTCAGCAAACATTGGTAAAGAAGGCGATGTTGCTATTTTCTTTGGTTTATCTGGCACCGGTAAAACAACATTATCGACTGATGCTAATCGCCAATTAATCGGAGATGATGAGCATGGCTGGGATGATGATGGTGTGTTTAACTTTGAAGGTGGTTGTTATGCAAAAGTAATCAACCTAAGTCAAGAAGACGAACCTGAAATATATGGTGCTATCCGCCGCGACGCATTATTAGAAAACGTAACCGTTGGTGCTGATGGGGCTACCGATTACGCAGACAACTCTAAAACAGAAAACACACGTGTTTCTTACCCAATTGACCATATTGAAAACATAGTCAAACCTGTTTCTAAAGGCGGCCACGCTAAAAAAGTTATTTTTTTAACGGCAGATGCGTTTGGCGTAACCCCGCCCGTATCTAAATTAACCGCCGAACAAACTAAATACTATTTCTTGTCTGGTTTTACGGCTAAATTAGCTGGAACAGAAAGAGGTATTACAGAACCTACTCCGACCTTCTCGGCTGCATTTGGTGCTGCATTCTTATCACTCCACCCTACTAAGTATGCTCAAGAGCTTGTAAAGCGTATGGACGCTGTTGGTGCCCAGGCCTACCTTGTTAATACAGGCTGGAATGGTACTGGTAAACGTATTTCAATTAAAGATACCCGCGGCATTATTAACGCGATTCTTGATGGTTCTATAGAAAATACTGAAACCAAGCACATCCCTTATTTCAACCTAGAAGTTCCTACTTCATTACAAGGTGTTCACAGCGATATTCTCGACCCACGCGACACCTACGAAGATGCGGCTGAATGGGATAAGCGCGCTAAGGACTTGGCTCAATTGTTTGTTAATAATTTTGAAAAATATACAGATAATGATGAGGGAAAATCTCTAATTGCTGCCGGCCCAAGCTTAAACTAATAGTATAAATAATTCGTATTAAAGGCCATGTAAATACATGGCCTTTTTTATGTTACCTTATAACTTCTTTTGTTTTAAGAACCATCCGTGATGGCGCAAAATAATAAAATCAATGTAAGACCTGGAAGTAAAAAGAAACGTAAAGGCCGCTCTTTTAATAAAGGCCGCCAACTAGATCCCGTTGCACAAGCAGACATACAAACGTTATTAGAAGGTAAGCCACGACAAAAAAACTTACTCATTGAATACTTACACCTTATTCAAGACAAATGGTCTTATATTAGCGCCTCTCACTTAATGGCGTTGGCCAATGAGTTAAAACTATCTCAATCAGAAGTCTACGAAGTCGCCACTTTTTATCATCATTTTGATGTTATTAAAGAAAACCAAAAACCTCCTCCGCCTCTAACCGTACGAATTTGTGATTCCTTAAGTTGTAACATGGCAGGGTCTGACGAGCTTTTAAAAGAACTATCACTGCATATAAAAAATGATGTGCGAGTGCTTCCTGCACCCTGCATGGGGCTTTGTAATAAAGCGCCTGCTGCAGCCGTAGGTAAAAATTATTCAGGCAATGTCACTGTCAGTTCTTTACTTACAAGCATAAAAGATAAAGCAATAAAGCCATTGCCAACCAACCATCAAACCTATGAACAATACGTTGACGATGGCGGCTACCAAACGCTTCAAGCGTTGTATAACAATAAATTAAAAGCGAATGACGTACTTGATAGAATTGAAGAATCTGGTTTAAAAGGCTTGGGTGGTGCAGGCTTTCCTACGGCCAGTAAGTTACGAATCGTAAGGGACCAAACGTCACCAAAATATTTATGCGTTAATGCAGATGAGGGCGAACCAGGCACCTTTAAAGATCGTTATTACTTATCCAACAAACCACACCAGATTTTAGAAGGCATATTAATAGCGGCACACGTAGTCAGTGCCTCCAAAATTTATATTTACCTGCGCGATGAATACACTGCAATTTATGAATTGCTAACCCTAGAAATACAGGGTTTAGTTGAACGGCAGCTTATTAATAAAGGATACTTAACGTTACGGCGCGGCGCGGGTGCCTATATTTGTGGTGAAGAGTCCGCCATGATTGAATCGATTGAAGGTAAACGCGGCATCCCTAGACACCGTCCTCCGTATGTATCTGAACGCGGCTTATTTGACCGTCCAACATTAATTCAGAATGTAGAAACCCTCTATTGGTTACCGAGCATATTAAAAAAAGGCGCCCAATGGTTTAAACAGCAAGGAAAAAATGGCGCTGATGGGCCTAGGTCTTTTTCATTATCTGGCAGGGTTAATAACCCCGGCGTTATTGTTGCACCTGCAGGCAGTTCTGCTGAAGAACTGATACAACTTGCAGGAGGAATGATTGAAGGCCACACCTTCAAAGCATATTTGCCAGGAGGTGCGTCTGGCGGTATTCTCCCCACCTCTTTAAGTCACTTGCCCTTAGACTTTGGCAGCCTTACCGACTATGGCTGCTTCGTCGGCTCTCATGCCGTCATCATACTATCTGAACAAGATAATATTAAAGATACGGCTTTCAACTTACTCAACTTTTTTAATAACGAAAGCTGTGGCCAATGCACACCTTGCAGAATTGGTTGCGAAAAAGCGAGTCAATTAATAGCTAAAGAACATTGGAATAAACCCCTGTTAAATGAATTAGCATCTGTCATGACAGATGCATCCATATGCGGCCTTGGTCAAGCCGCTCCCAACCCCATCTTGTCAGCAATCAAATACTTTGAGGATGAGGTATAAGATGGCAACAAACGTTTCATTTAACCTCAACGGTAAACAAGTCGACGCGAATCATGACGAAACAATTTGGCAGGTTGCTAAGCGTGAAAATATAGATATCCCCCATCTATGTTTCAACGATGCAAACGGCTACCGAGCAGATGGGAATTGCAGAGTGTGTATGGTCGATATTGAAGGCGAAAGAACGCTCGCTCCATCGTGCTGCCGTTACCCAAGTAACAAAATGGTCATCAATACTGACAGCAAACGAGCTGTCAGTGCTAGAAACATGGTGATGGAACTATTAGGAACTGATTTAAATGGAAAAAGGCTAAACAACTCTAACTTCGCCAACATTGCATCGTCAATGCACAGCAAGCCTTCTCGGTTTCCCAAATCCCCTCGAACAAATTCTGACATGACACACCCTGCCATTCGCATGGAACACAATGCATGTATTCATTGTAATCTTTGCATTAGGGCCTGTAGAGAAGTTCAAGTGAATGATGTGATTGGTCTATCGAGTCGAGGACATAATGAGTACATCACGTTTGACTTTGATGACCCTCTGGCAGAATCTACCTGTGTTGCTTGTGGCGAATGTATACAGGCTTGCCCTACTAATGCACTTTCAAATGCAACTAACAATAACACTGATGCCGATAAAACAACGCGATCGGTTTGCCCGTATTGTGGCGTAGGTTGCCAAGTAAACATTCATACTAAAGATAACAAAATACTCTCAGTTGATGGTGCAAAAGGGCCCGCTAATGACAGTCGACTTTGCGTTAAAGGCCGCTTTGGATTTGATTACATTACGTCTACACAAAGGTTAACAGAGCCTCTAATCAGACTACCCAATATTATGAAAGGCATCAATATTGACCCGGCCAACCCATTAACACATTTTAGAAAAGCCTCATGGGAAGAAGCTTTAAACGTTGCAACAAAAGGCTTCTTAGCGTGTAAAGAATCAAATGGTACGAGTAGTTTAGCTGGATTCGGCTCTGCCAAGTGTTCAAACGAAGAAGCTTATCTATTCCAAAAATTAATTCGTACGGGTTTTGGTAATAACAACGTTGATCACTGTACCCGTCTCTGTCATGCATCGTCAGTTGCTGCACTAATGCAAACTATTGGGTCTGGTGCTGTTACCGCCCCATTCACTACCGTTAAAGATAGCGATGTCATTATCGTTATTGGTGCCAACCCGAGTGAGAACCACCCTGTTGCTGCTAGTTTCTTCAAACAAGCGGCAAAGAATGGCTGCGAATTAATTATCATGGACCCCAGGGCGCAAGCTCTAAAAAACCATGCTTCACACATGTTGCAGTTCACCCCGGGTACAGATGTTGCCTTACTGAATGCCATCATGCACGTGATTGTTGATGAAAAACTCTACGATGAATCTTACATACAATCCCATACAACTGGTTTTGAACAACAAGCTGAACATCTTAAACAATTCTCACCCGAGCAAATGCAAAGCATCTGTGGTATCGCTGCCGATGTAATAAAAACTATCGCTAGAAAATACGCGCAAGCAAAGTCTGCCATTATTTTCTGGGGCATGGGCATTTCTCAACACACACATGGGACAGACAACGCTCGCTGCCTTATTTCTCTTGCGCTAATGTGTGGACATATTGGTAAACCTGGAAGCGGCCTACACCCCTTGCGCGGTCAAAATAACGTACAGGGAGCCTCTGATGCCGGTTTAATCCCTATGTTTTTCCCCGACTATAAGAAAACCGATGACCTTAAGGCACGCACATTTTTCGAACAGCTTTGGTCTTGTGAATTACAGTCTGAACCCGGCTTAACAGTTGTTGAAATTATAGATGCGATTCATAATCAGACCATTAAATCGATGTACATAATGGGTGAGAACCCCGCCATGTCAGACCCAAATTTAAATCATGCCCGCGATGCGCTAGCCAAATTGGAACACCTGGTCGTTCAAGATATTTTTCTCACAGAAACGGCTATGTTTGCTGACGTCGTCCTACCCGCTGCCGCCTGGCCCGAAAAAAATGGCACGGTCACAAACACTAATAGACAAGTTCAAAGAGGCCGTGCAGCCGTTAAAGCACCCGGTAATGCAAAAGCTGATTGGGAGATCATTCAACGCATTGCTAATCGATTAGAATTAAACTGGTCATATACCGATCTCAAAGACGTATACGCTGAAATGCAACTCGCGATGCCCTCCCTATCCAATATTAATTGGAACAGACTTAATAATGAACACGCTGTCACCTACCCCTGCTCATCCCCCGACAAACCTGGGCAAGAGATCGTTTTTGCGGATGGATTCCCAACAGCTAATTCACGGGGTCAATTTGTTCCCGCTAACTTTACGCCACCCAATGATATGTTGGATGAACAATACCCATTCATATTAACCACAGGCCGTCAGCTTGAACATTGGCATACAGGCTCCATAACCCGCCGAAGCCATGTTTTAGACACCTTAGAACCAGAAGCTTTTGTGCAACTAAACAGTAACGATGCTAAAAGGTTGGACATTAAAGCCGGTGAATTAGCTAAAATCACCAGTAGGCGTGGCACTATAAAACTTAAAGTGCGTCTTGATGATAACATTCAGCAAAATTTGGTTTTTATCCCTTTTGCTTTTGTAGAATCTGCTGCAAACATCTTAACCAGCGCTGCGCTTGACCCCGATGGAAAAATCCCTGAATTTAAATATTCAACGGTTAGTATTGAAAAAGCATAAAAAAAGCCATGTGAAAATACATGGCTTTTTATTATCTTAAAGGTTAAGTTTTAGATTAACTTACCCTCTTAAATATTTGATTTAGCTATTAAAACAAATGCTTTACGCCATCACGTTCTTCTTTAAGTTCTGTTTCAGTCGCCGTCATTCTTTCACGGCTGAAATCATTAATTTCAAGACCTTGAACAATCGAATAATCACCATTTGTTACGGTAACAGGAAATGAGTAGATAAGGCCTTCTGATATACCATAGCTACCATCGCTAGGAATACCCATGCTAACCCAATCGCCGTCTGCAGTTCCTTGTACCCAAGTGCGCATATGATCTAAAGCAGAACTCGCTGCTGAAGCCGCGCTTGATAGGCCACGTGCTTTAATAATAGCAGCACCACGTTGTTGTACAGCTGGAATATATTCATCCGCATACCAACTAGCATCAATCTTGGATAAAGCGGCTTCGCCTTTTACCAAAGTATTGTGAAGATCAGGGTATTGCGTCGCTGAGTGATTACCCCAAATTGTCATGTTAGTTACATCCGTGTTGTGAGCACCTGTTTTTTCAGCTAAAAGACTCATCGCACGATTATGATCTAAACGCGTCATGGCAGTAAAATTACGAGGATTTAAGTCCGGTGCATTATTCATAGCAATTAATGCGTTAGTGTTTGCAGGGTTACCCACTACTAATACGCGCACATCACGTTTAGCCACTTTATTTAACGCTTTTCCTTGTACAGAGAAGATCGCTGCATTCGCTTCCAACAAGTCTTTACGCTCCATACCTGGGCCACGAGGGCGGGCACCAACTAAAAACGCAAAATCAATATCTTTAAATGCAACTTCTGCATCATCAGTTATTTCAATGTTTTGAACTAAAGGAAACGCACAATCATTTAGCTCCATGACAACACCTTCAAGCGCGCCTAATGCAGGCGTAATCTCAAGCAAGTGCATGCAAACTGGTTGATCAGGGCCTAAAAAGTCGCCTGAAGCAATACGGAATAATAATGAATACGAAATTTGACCAGCGGCGCCAGTAACTGCAACATGAACAGGTGCTTTCATTTTGAATGAGTCTCCTAAATTTAAAAATAAATTATAGCCTAAAAGGCTATCTTTTGGTGATTACAAAATACTACTTTGTTGATTTAGCGGCGATTCTTTAAAACCTTTTTCAAATCATAACAATAGATAAAACCAGGTAAAGCGAAAACTATAAATAAACAAATAGTGACCACATAAAACTCCCAGTCTTGTTCAGATACAATCCCCATTAGTTTACGTTCTAATGCAAACCCACCAGCTAAAACCACTAAGTAAAATGATGCCCACTCCAGCCAACGTATCCAGCCAGATTTTTTGTGTAACTTTATAATGAAAAAAAGCTTGTCATTGAGCCATGGTAAGTTTGCTAGAAACAATGCCATTAACAAAGCGATAAACATCACGAATTGATTAATCATTTACGAAAATTTACTCATTTAGATAACGTGGTGCCGAGAGCGGGACTTGAACCCGCACGTCCATAAGGACACTACCCCCTCAAGATAGCGTGTCTACCAATTCCACCACCTCGGCAAAAAGTTATTCGGGGATAGAAACGCCTGTTTGTTCTTTTACAGCGTCAGTCCCCGGGGCTGTAATCCCTTTAATCAAATCTTCTGGAGATTCAGTCACAGTTTGTTGTACAGGGTTATTCGAAATACTATCAATAAGATCGTCAGGTTCGCTTCTATTGGCACCTAAGTAGGCTAGCGATAAACTTGTTATGAAAAATAATGTGGCAAGAATACCGGTTGACCTAGTTAAAAAAGAACCTGATCCTTTTGATCCAAATACAGTACCAGAAGCGCCACTACCAAAAGCTGCACCCGCGTCTGCACCTTTACCGTGCTGAATCAATATCAACCCTACCATTAAAGCAGCTATTAAAACGTGAACCGCTAATACAATTGCAAAAATACTCATTTTTCTGTCCTATTTAGCATGACGACAAATTGTCAAAAAAGCCTCAGCATTAAGAGAAGCTCCACCAATTAATCCGCCGTCTATGTCTTGTTGATTTAAAAGTGTCTGTGCATTACCAGCGTTCACACTTCCACCGTATAAAATTCTTGTTGTTTGCGCCTTTTCAGGCACCTTCGTCGCCAGCAAATTACGAATATAAGCATGAACAACTTGTGCTTCTTCTGGTGTGGCAGATAAACCGGTACCAATAGCCCATACAGGCTCATATGCCAACACTATGTTATTAAAATCTATACTTTTATCAGATAATAGTTCTTTGAGTTGGCGCTCAATAACCTCAAACGTTTTATTATCTTGTCGCTCTTTTTCAGTTTCTCCAATACAAAAAACTGGGGTTAACCCTTCTTTTTGAGAAACTTTCACCTTTAACACCAATTGCTCATCAGTCTCATTAAAGTACTGACGCCTTTCTGAATGCCCAATTAACACCCATTTGCATTTAAGATCAGACAGCATCTCTGCCGATATTTCACCGGTATAAGCCCCTGGTGGATATTCTGAGACGGTTTGAGCCCCTATGCTGATCTTCGAGCCTTGAACATTCAAATTCGCAACATTTAGGTACACAAAAGGAACACATATACCGATTTCGCACGACATTTTATCATCAATGCCCGCTCCAATCGACTGAATTAACTCACTTGCCAAAGCAATTGAGCCATTCATTTTCCAATTTCCTAATACAAGAGGCTGACGCATCATTGTTTCCCGAATAAAACGGAGAAGGTTAGCGACTATTGCCCGATAATGCAATATTCATTTGACATTGATTATTACATTTAACGTTGATGTTACGACGCTAAGATACGCTCCACAGAAGCGCTAAGTGTTTTCGCGACTGAATTAACGAGTAACGCATCCTTACCTTCAACCATAACACGCACAAGAGGCTCTGTACCTGATGGCCTTAATAGCACTCTACCTGAACCGTTTAATTCGTTTTCAGCTTTTGTTACTTCCGCTTTAATTTCATCATTTATAACGAATTTTTCTGAACCTTGTAAACGTACATTAATCATCGTTTGAGGGTATTTTTGTATATCCTGTTTCAATTCATGCAGTGATTTGTTTTCTCTACTCATGGTTTCCATGACTTGCAGTGCAGAAATAATACCGTCACCCGTGGTTGTTCTATCTGCACAAATAATATGCCCAGACCCTTCCCCACCTAGAACAGCCTTAGTCTCATTCATCATGGCGATGACATGACGGTCCCCTACATCTGCTCGTTTTAGCTCAACACCTAACTTATTAAGTGCATGTTCTACACCCAGGTTTGTCATTGTCGTACCGACAACAATTTTCCCTAAATAACCTTTGTCTTTACGTGTTTTAGCTAGAATATAAATAAGCTCATCACCATCTAAAACATCCCCCGTATGATCAACCATAATCAAACGGTCACCATCTCCATCCAGCGCAACACCCATATCAGCTTTATTGCTTAACACGGCTTTTTGTAAGGCTTCTGGCTGTGTAGCACCCACACCATCATTGATATTTAAACCATCTGGACTAACGCCCATCTTAATTACTGTTGCACCAAGCTCTTCGAATACATGAGGTGCAATGTGATACGTTGAACCGTGCGCACAATCTACTACCACCCGGATACCTTCCAGACCTAATAACGGTGGGATTGTACTTTTACAAAACTCTATATAGCGTCCGGCTGCATCTTCAACCCGCGTTGCTTTACCTAATTTTTCTGATGGAACGACAACCAGAGCTTCATCAATTTTACGTTCAATAGCCAATTCTATTTCATCCGGTAATTTCTTACCTTCGCCCGAAAAGAACTTTATTCCGTTATCGTAATGAGGGTTATGTGACGCGCTAATGACGATACCCGCATGGGCACGTAATGTACGCGTTAAATAAGCAATACCCGGTGTTGGCATAGGTCCTAATAAGTGAACATCAGCGCCTGCAGCCACAAGCCCTGCTTCTAGTGCCGATTCGAACATATAACCTGAAATTCGAGTGTCCTTTCCAATCACTATTTTACAATCACCGTGAGCTTGGAACACCTTCCCTGTTGCCCAACCTAGCTTTAGCATGAACTCTGGCGTGATCGCGCCTTTACCTACTTCACCCCGTATTCCATCTGTACCGAAATATTTCTTTTGCATAGACCTTTTGATTTTTTAAGTTTGAATATGATGCTGAACCGCACTGACAACGCTAAGTGCATCCTTCGTTTCTACAACATCATGAACTCTAAGTATAGTTGCTCCATTCATAGCTGCAACTACAGCAGCAGATATACTTGCAATTAAACGCTCATCAACCTTTTTATTTAAGAGAAGCCCAAACATCGACTTTCTAGATAAACCAGCCAAAATCGGGCACCCAAAGTGTTTGAATATTGACAAATTCGCAAGCAAGGTTAGGTTATGTTGTAACGATTTACCAAAACCAAAACCCGGGTCCAATATCAGTGTTGATTTTGAGATACCTGCTCGCTCACACACCTTAATTCTTTCGCTAAAGAACGTGTCTATCTCGTTAAGTATATCGCTATATTTAGGGTTTTCCTGCATCGCCTGAGGTGTTTTCTGCATATGCATTAAGCAAACAGGGACATTTAAAGTAGCAGCCATTTCAACAGCGCCTTCTTGCCTTAAGGCGAACACATCATTAATAAGCGCTGCGCCTGCACTCACGGCTTCTTGCATAACACGTGGCTTGCTGGTGTCTATCGAGATAATAACATCCGATACAGAGCGCAAACGTTCAATTACTGGAACAACACGCTGTAACTCTTCTTCTAACGAAACCTTAACTGCACCTGGGCGAGTAGACTCACCGCCAACATCGATGATTGAAGCGCCTGCCTCAACCATTTTTAATGCGTTGCTTATTGATTTATCAACAGAATTGTTTTGCCCACCATCAGAAAAAGAGTCTGGTGTAATGTTAAGAACCCCCATAATATGGGGGTTCTTTAGGTTTAGTTCTATACCAGAAAAATTCATCGAATTTATGGTTGTTCTGCTGGATCCCCTACTGCAGGTGAGTCAGGTTTAGCTGGTTTATCAGACTCTGGTTTGGCCGCTACAGTACCAGAACCAGATTCGTCGCTATCATCTTCCCAGTCTTTAGGTGGGCTAACAGCTGTTCTTGCCATCAATTGATCCAGTTGATCACTATCAAGCGTCTCATATTTCATCAACGCTTCACTCATTGAATGCAAAATATCAATATTTTCTTTTAACAGTTTTTCTGCACGGTCATAATTACGGTCAATAAAGACACGTACTTCGCTGTTTATCAGCTGTACAGTTTCATCAGAAAACATTTTGCTTTGACCACCTGAATGACCCATTGCATTTTCATCTTCACCGTAATTTAAGGCACCCAACTTTTCTGAAAAGCCCCATTGCGTGACCATGTTTCTAGCCATCGCGGATGCTCGTTCAATGTCATTAGAAGCACCAGTTGTTACTGCTTCTTCACCAAAAATTATCTCTTCCGCTAATCGGCCACCATATAAACTAGACAACTGACTTTCCAATTTTTGTTTACTAATACTAATGGCGTCGCGTTCTGGCAAGAACATCGTTACGCCTAATGCACGGCCACGAGGAATAATAGTTACTTTATACACAGGATCATGCTCAGGCACTAAACGGCCCACAATTGCGTGTCCAGATTCGTGATAAGCGGTACATTTCTTCTCTTCTTCGCTCATCACCATCGAACGACGTTCAGCACCCATCAAGACTTTGTCTTTAGCGTTTTCCATGTCGTTCATATCAACCGTTTTCTTATTCGCTCTCGCTGCAAACAAGGCTGCCTCGTTCACAAGGTTAGCCAAATCAGCACCTGAGAACCCAGGTGTACCACGCGCGATTGTATTCGGCTTAACACTATCGTGTGCAGGCACTTTCTTAAGGTGGACTTTTAAAATTTGCTCACGACCCCTGATGTCAGGCAATGGCACAACCACTTGGCGATCAAAACGACCTGGGCGAAGCAACGCAGGGTCCAATACATCCGGTCTATTTGTTGCCGCAATAACGATAACGCCTTCGTTACCTGAGAACCCATCCATTTCAACCAATAATTGGTTTAATGTTTGCTCACGTTCATCGTTACCGCCACCCATACCAATACCACGAGCACGACCAACGGCATCAATTTCATCAATGAAGATAATGCATGGTGCACTTTTTTTCGCTTGTTCGAACATGTCTCTTACACGAGATGCGCCCACACCGACAAACATTTCAACAAAGTCAGAACCAGAAATACTAAAGAAAGGAACTTTAGCTTCGCCAGCAATAGCTTTAGCCAGTAATGTTTTACCGGTACCAGGAGAACCTGACATCAACACGCCGCGAGGTATCATGCCGCCTAGTTTTTGGAATTTACTTGGATCTCTTAAAAACTCAACAATTTCAACAACCTCTTCTTTAGCCTCTTGAACACCAGCCACATCGTCGAATGTTACTTTAATTTCATCTTCGTTCAATAATTTAGCTTTGCTTTTACCGAACGACATAGCACCTCGCCCGCCAGCACCGCCAGCGCCACCTTGCATTTGGCGCATAAAGAAAATCCAAACACCTATCAATAACAGCATTGGGAACCATGAGATGAAGATGGACATTAATGTTGATTGTTCTTCAGGTGGTTTCGCAATAATTTCAACGCCATTTTTCAATAAGTCGTCGACCAAATGCATATCACCCGGGCTACGTGATGTAAAACGTTCACCAGAAGTTGTTTCACCAATAATATTATGTTCTCTATCAATAGCCACTTTGCTAACTTGGCCTGCGTTAACAGAGTTAATGAATTGAGAGTAACTGAGTACATTTTTAGATTGTTGTTTTGCACCGCCGCCAAAGTTATTAAACACAGACATTAGTACGCCGGCGATAACCACCCACATTATTATATTTTTAACCATCTCGTTCAAAACAATACTCCTCAGTTATATTTGAATGTTATTCAACACTATGACTCTATTTGACACAATTCGTTCATTACTACTTGGGGACAGGTTACTATAATTTCAAGCCCTTTGCCAAAAGGTAAACTTCTCTACTTCTTGCACGTGACGCTTTTGGTTTCCTTACGATAACACTGGAAAAAGATTTTCTTGCCTCAAGAACGTATTGATCAAACCCCTCGCCTTGGAACAATTTTATTAAAAAAACACCTTTTTTATGCAAACTATTGATCGCAAAATCTAGCGCCAGTTCTGCCAAATACATAGATTTAGGTTGATCAATTGCTTTACTACCACTCATATTAGGCGCTATATCTGACAATACAACATCTACCGGTAGATTATTGATCATGGTTTGCAGTTCAGCAAAGACAGTATCGTCACTAAAGTCACCTTTTAAAAAGCTCACGCCTTTAATAGGTTCTATATCTAGCAAATCCATCGCAATTACCTGGCCTTTAGAACCCACTTTTTTATAGGTATATTCTGACCAACCACCGGGTGCTGCACCTAAATCAACGACAATTTGATTAGGGTGAATAAGTTTATCTTTCTTATCTATTTCTTCTAATTTAAATACTGCGCGTGAACGCAAACCCATTTGCTGAGCCTTTTTAACGTATTCATCATTAAAGTGCTCATCTAACCATTGTTGTTTGTTCTTGTGTTTTGTCATTTAAGTCATACTTTTAGGGTGCAATTCGCGTAAAATAACGTGTTTAATACTACTTTAATTTAAATAAATGCCACTTTCAAACGCACAAGTTAAAAAACTAAAAGCCCATGCTCACTCTCTCAAGCCTGTTGTTCGTCTTGGGCAATCTGGCTTAACAACGAGTGTACTAGATGAAGTGGAATTAGCCCTGAATCATCATGAGCTTATTAAAGTTAAAGTGTCTGCTAGTGATCGCGCTGAAAAGAAAGAAATGATTAATACTATTGCCGAGAAAACTCAATCAGATGTTATTCAAAGCATAGGGTCTGTTGCTGTGTTTTTCCGTGAAAACCCAAATAAGAAAAGCTACTCGTAGCGTACGTCAATAATTTCGTATTCAGTCACACCGGCTGGTGCTCTGACCTCTGCCACATCACCCTCTTCTTTACCAATTAATGCTTTTGCGAAAGGGGACGCGTAAGAAATTAAGTTATTTTTAATGTCTGCCTCATCTTCACCAACGATGGTGTAAATGATCACCGCTTCTGTTTCAACATTCTCTAACTCAACCGTGCAACCAAACACAACTTTACCGTTTGCATTCAGCGTAGACACATCAATAACTTGCGCATTGCCTAATTTGCTTTCTATATCTCTAATACGCGCTTCTGCCATCCCTTGTTCTTCACGTGCCGCATGATATTCTGCATTTTCTTTTAAATCACCGTGAGCGCGCGCATCGGCAATCGCTTCAGTAATTTGAGGGCGCTTAACGTTTTTAAGCTCATCAAGCTCATCTGTTAGCGTTTTAGCACCTTTTACAGTTAATGGTGTTTTGTTCATAGACAATTCCTAGCCGTTTATCTTTTAGTTTCTAGCTTGTAAGTCGTGAAGCTCTCTAACTTCTTTAACACTAATATCAGCAAGTGCATCAATAGTTGCTTTAGCACCCGCAATAGTTGTGCAGTAAGTAGCCTTGTTTTGTAGCGACTCACGGCGAATTGATGATGAATCCGTAATCGCTTGCTTACCTTCTGTCGTGTTAACCACCAGCTGAATGCTTTCATTTTTAATCACATCAACAATATGCGGGCGACCTTCACCTACTTTATTAACCACTTCAGATTCAATGCCTTCTGCGGTTAGTGCATCCGCTGTTCCGCGAGTAGCATAAATATGCTTACCCCTGGAAATCAACGTTCTCGCGAGCTCTAGCATTTTCACTTTGTCCGCTTCTCGAACACTAAAAATGACATTATTTTCATCAGATAAATCAATGCCAGCAGCACGTTGAGATTTACCAAACGCCTCACCAAATGTGTCGCCAACGCCCATCACTTCGCCTGTTGACTTCATTTCTGGGCCTAGCATCGGGTCGACATTAGGGAATTTAACAAAAGGAAACACTGACTCTTTAACGGAGAAATAATCTGGAATAACTTCTTCCGTTGTGCCCTGCTCAGCTAGTGTTTGGCCTGCCATACAACGTGCGGCAATTTTAGCCAATGGATAGCCAGTAACTTTAGACACAAACGGTACAGAACGAGAGGCACGAGGATTTACCTCTAAGATATAAATATCATCGCCTTTAATAGCAAATTGAATATTCATTAAACCAACAACACCTAATTCTCTAGCTAGTTGCTTAGTTTGTACACGCATTCTATCTTGCACATCTTTACTTAAATCAAAAGGCGGTAACGAACACGCAGAATCCCCAGAATGGACGCCGGCTTGTTCAATATGCTCCATAATGCCGCCAATTAATAATTCTTCACCGTCAAAAATAGCATCCACATCAACTTCTATCGCGTCGTCTAGAAAGCGATCTAGCAATACTGGTGAGTCATTAGACACACTAACCGCTTCACGCATGTATGTACGTAGCTCAGACTCGTTATAAACAATTTCCATCGCACGGCCACCTAATACATAAGACGGCCTAACCACCAGCGGATAGCCAATTTCTTCAGCCAATAACACTGCTTGTTCTGGTTCACGCGCTGTTCTGTTAGGTGGCTGAAGTAATCCAAGTTTTTCTACCAACTGTTGAAAACGTTCACGGTCCTCTGCCAAGTCAATTGCTTCAGGTGACGTGCCAATAATAGGCACACCGGCTGCTTCCAAATCTTCAGCTAATTTAAGCGGTGTTTGCCCACCGTATTGAACAATAACCCCTATAGGTTTTTCTAGTGCAACAACCTCAAGTACGTCTTCGAGAGTTAATGGCTCAAAGTACAAGCGGTCAGATGTGTCAAAGTCCGTTGAAACCGTCTCTGGGTTACAGTTTACCATGATCGTTTCGTAACCGTCTTCACGCATCGCTAAGGCCGCGTGAACGCAACAATAGTCAAACTCTATACCTTGGCCAATTCTATTTGGACCACCGCCTAGTACCATGATTTTTTCACGGTTGCTTGGTTGTGATTCGCATTCTTCTTCATACGTTGAATACATATAAGCCGTAGGCGATGAGAATTCACCCGCACAAGAGTCGATTCGTTTATAAACCGGTTTAATACCCAGCGCATGACGAGCAGCCCTAACCTTACCTTCATCAACATTAAGCAACATGGCAAGGCGTGCATCTGCAAAGCCTTTTCGCTTAAGACGAAACATCACTTTTTCATCTAATGAAGCTAATGAAACACCAGACAACGCCGCTTCTTCATTCAATAAATCTTCAATTTGAACTAAGAACCAGCGATCAATTTTAGTTTGATCAAAAATACTTTCTAGACCAAAGCCTTTTCTAAACGCATCAGCTAAATACCAAATACGATCTGCGCCTGGCTGTTGAATTTCACGGCGCAAAACCGTCTCAACACCGTCTTCGTCCAAATCTACAATAGGGTTTAATCCACATTTACCTGTTTCAAGACCACGTAACGCTTTTTGTAATGATTCTTGGAACGTTCTACCCACTGCCATCACTTCACCCACAGACTTCATCTGTGTGGTTAAACGATCATCTGCCATTGGGAACTTTTCAAATGTAAAACGAGGGATTTTAGTCACTACATAATCAATGGACGGCTCAAATGACGCTGGTGTTGCACCACCCGTGATTTCATTGCTCAGCTCATCCAAGGTGTAACCAACAGCCAGCTTAGCCGCGACCTTAGCGATTGGAAAACCGGTAGCTTTAGAGGCCAGTGCTGAAGAACGCGAAACCCTAGGGTTCATTTCAATAATGACTAGACGGCCATCTTTTGGATTAACTGCAAACTGCACATTTGATCCACCAGTATCAACACCGATTTTACGTAGCACTTCTAATGAAGCATTACGCATAATCTGATATTCCTTATCAGTCAAAGTCTGGGCTGGCGCCACTGTAATCGAGTCGCCGGTATGCACACCCATTGGATCAAAGTTCTCGATCGAACAGATAATAATACAGTTATCTGCTTGGTCACGAACGACCTCCATCTCATATTCTTTCCAACCGAGTAATGACTCTTCCAGCAAGACCTCAGTAGTCGGAGAGAAATCCAAGCCACGCGCTACAATATCTTTAAATTCTTCGATGTTGTAAGCGATACCACCACCACTACCACCTAGTGTGAAAGATGGACGGATGATTGATGGAAAACCTATTGACGGCTGAATCGCTAGCGCCTCTTCCATGCTGTGCGCAACTGAAGAACGAGCGGATTCGAGACCGATCTCATCCATCGCAATCTTAAACTTTTGTCTGTCTTCAGCCATATCGATGGCTTCTTTTGAAGCACCGATCAACTCGACATTAAACTCTTCTAAAACCCCTTGCGCATCCAAATCTAGTGCGCAATTCAGAGCGGTCTGGCCACCCATGGTTGGTAATAAAGCATCCGGCTTTTCACGCTCAATAATCTTGGCTACTGTCTGCCATTCCACTGGCTCAATGTAGATTACATCGGCCGTTTGCGGATCAGTCATGATCGTTGCTGGATTCGAGTTCACCAAGATCACGCGATAGCCTTCATCACGTAAAGATTTACACGCTTGCACCCCGGAATAATCGAACTCACAGGCTTGACCAATAATGATAGGGCCAGCGCCGAGGATTAATACCGATTTAATATCGTTACGTTTAGGCATGACTAGTTTTTACTGTTGCTGCGCGATGACATCGCTTGAATGAAAGGAACAAACAGACCACGTACATCATGCGGTCCGGGGCTGGCTTCTGGATGACCCTGGAAACCATAGGCTGGGGCATCAAGATGACGAATACCCTGCAAGCTGCCATCGAATAAAGATCGGTGAGTTGCAACCAAACAATCGGGTAGGCTTTCTTCATCAACAGCAAAGCCATGATTCTGACTACTGATCATAACCTGCCCAGTCTCAATATCTGTCTCTTATACACATCTGACGCTGCC
>OJHG01000481.1_pt1 | contig 18791 bp, 20 predicted proteins | sample 1594761 | NCBI WGS metagenome assembly OJHG01 (sample SAMN05416786, study PRJEB24817) | seawater metagenome | isolation source: Sea water | place: Canada:Atlantic | collected 2013-07 | reverse complement strand
CGAGATGCTCAGGAGTCTCGTGGGCTCGGAGATGTGTATAAGAGACAGGGCTGATACCACCTAGCCCTTTAATTCTATCGTCCTTAATATTAAAGGTGAATAGTGATGGGACTGGTTCTACTATCTTATGTCCTACTTTTTTTAATTGGTCCCAGATGACTTTTGAAGATCCAGGTGCCACCATTAGTTTATCAGCGATCAACTCCTCTCCCATGGTAGTCGTAACCAACCATCGCTTGTCTTCTAACTGTACAAATGACTTTACACCACAAGATTTACGGACTTCTACACCAGAGGTATCTGCCATTTCTAAAAGACAATTTGCAATGGTTTGAGAAGAATCGGTCACAGGAAAGACGCGATTGTCTTGTTCTATTTTTAACTCAACACCTCGGTCAGCGAACCATTCCATAGTGTCACCAGGTTGGAATTTATGAAATGGCCCTAATAATTCGCGTGCTCCACGAGGGTAGAAAGAAGCCAGTTCCCTTGGATCAAAACATGCATGGGTAACATTACAACGTCCGCCACCACTGATAAGTACCTTGCCAAGAACCTCTTTACCCTTCTCTAAAATGATTACTTCTAGTTCAGGGTTTGCCTCAGCACAAGCCACAGCACCATAAAAGCCTGCCGCTCCACCACCAATAATGATTACTCGTTCACGCATGCCACAAAAATAACGTACAATTCAGATGACACACGCACAAATTGATATTTAACCTAACTGTACTATAATTTCTTTAAGCACATTACCTCTATTGAGAGTTCAATCAAAGAAATTATTTGACCACTATGAGGCTGTATAAAACTCAGGCAATGGTGATGTCAACGCGGTATTGATCAAGATCAATACCATAAGTAGACTACTGTAGATAACATTTACTTATTCACAATTATAGGAGATGGAAGTTGCCCTTCTCAAATTATAAGGACTAATTAAAACCTATATAATTATGGAGAATCATGTTCAGCTTATCGGCCATTTAGGCCTTGATCCAGAAGCGAAACAAATCAATGACACCGTAAAGACAACCTTTACATTAGCAACAAACACCGTTTATAAGGACGTTGAAGGCAACAAAAAGACCCTTACTGACTGGCACAACATTATTGCTTGGGGTGGACTCGCACAAACGATGGAGTCTTACCTGAAAAAAGGTGATAAAATAGGCGTCAGCGGAAGACTTGTCACAAGAAGCTATGATGGAGATGACGGGAGCAAACGTTATATCACGGAAATCATTGCAAAAGACCTACTGATGCTAGGAAATAAAAAGACCGAATAATTCAGTTTTCATCCCCTGTGCCTGCGCGGGGGATGATTTTATTCAGGCAAATTACCAATAACTAATTGCCCCTGTTCAAAAACGACCGTTCCAAAAACTCCAGTAACAGGTCTGTCAACTGTTAATACATCTGAAATACCCATAGAGCTGCCTGGGATCTCATATAATCTTGGACGGGAGGATAAATCACCTAGATCATCAACCACATAGATTTCAGCCTTTTGATGGCCATTCATTGCGACTACTCGTTTTACAGCAATATCAACCCTCATATGGGCGTAGAGAACGTCTGTAAATACCCACTCCAGCTGCCCTTGCTCGTTTAAGGGCAATAGGTCGTATAGGTCACATTGAACTTGGTTAGAGCTCAGCATGGCTCTAATAAACCCAACACCAAACTTACGTGCACGTGTTCGTTGCATGTCTCCAGAAGAAACACCGCTCTCTATTAGTACGTTCGGAATCTTCTGGGACATTAAGTAATCGCCCACAGCAGTGGGATAAAACTCATCCGTGTACCTACCTATACCCTTTAAGGGAATATTCATCGCGGCAATTGCGTTTCCTACTTGATTCATTAAACGTCGCCTAATGGGAGTTAACGTACGTTCTATGTCACTAGACGGAACAAGTAGCGACGTGTATGCAGAGTGCGTGAGAACATGAAAAATAGTACGCTGGTCATGCAAATTGAAACAAAGTACCGGATCAATCATTTTAATCCAGCCTATGAGCTTGGCTGATTCGACAGTTTGAAATGATCTGAAATCCCTATTCATGTCAATACCCATACCGTTCCTTCTAGTATTCCTGATGTAGGCATCTGGATTGATAATAGGAATAATGTGCAAGGTAAATCCCTCTAATTTGAGCTGTTTCTTATGAAACAATTCAATCAACTCAAGTATAATATGGAGACCGGTAGTCTCGTTGCCATGCATTCCGGCCCAGATACAAATAGATTGATCACCCGTGCCTAACTCCGCAGATAATATAGGACGTTCCTCAGAAGAATACCCAAGTATATCCCAGTTAAAGCAGTTGATAAGCTCATTATATGTGATGTAATCGTTGTTTAATCGACTGTATTCAAATGCAGACATTGATAATATATGAGGAATTTTAATGTGAAGTTACATCTCAATTGATGAACTTCGGCCTACTCTAAAAATGTTTACAAATGAAACAGTTTATCGGTCTTGTGTTGTTGCTTTTGAACCAGTCTTGTGTTACAAAAGAAACTACTACGTATATAGCGTTCTCTAGTTGCAACGATCCCGAGAACAGTCTTGCGGTCTTGCCCGCTCTCAGTGATGCTTTAGATACCATACCAACCTTTGTGTGGCTTGGTGATAATGTCTATCTCAAGAATGGCGAATGGAATAATATTGATCGTATTAGAGCTCGATACCAAGCATCGTTCCAACCGGAATTGATTCAAGAAGTACTTTCAAAGGGGACCCACTTTGCAATTTGGGATGATCATGATGCTGGACCTAACGATTGTGTAGCCACTTTTAAAGGCATGGACAAAACCATGCAGGTATTTAAAGAGTTCTGGAAGCCCTCCTACCCTATGCCTAATGACAAGAGTTACTATGGCTCTGCTGAACTCGAGGAAGGGCAAGTAGAAATGTTCTTTTTAGATAACAGGTCCTTTAGAGTTCATCACGACTCTACTGGTGCTACGGTATTTGGTGAGACGCAGTTAAAATGGTTAGAATCAGCATATAAAGGGTCAGACGCACTATTTAAGATCATCTTAATGGGAGGACAGTTTCTAAATACAGCACCAGTATTTGATAATGTCTCTAGATACCCTGAAGAAAGGAATAGGCTTATAGACCTGATGGTCAACGATCCTGCAGTACCCATTGTTCTATCCGGTGACCGCCACCATGGCGAACTCAATACCCTGGATAGCTATGGTAAAATCATTTTTGAAGCTACTGCATCTCCCTTAACTTCTAAGAATTTCGCACACCACGAAGAAGATAATTTAACAAGGATACACCACGGTACAACTGAAACTAATCATTTTGGCGTATTGAAATTAACACGTATTGGTGATTCCATAACAGGAGTGAACATGTCCTTAATAGGTGAAGGTGGAACGGTGTTGTTTAACCATCGTGAAACAATTTTTAATTAGGTCTTAATAATCTATAAATCAATAATTTATACATCTCATAATAAAGTAACAGTATAGTTGTTTGTCAATGATTGTTGCGACACTTTATTACTGGTGAAATAATTTCCGATTTCATATTGTACGGATGTTTTCTTTGATTTACATTTGAAACATGGGTGAGGTAATAGATCGAATTAAGATGTGGGCGAGTGCGAAAGGTTTGAGTCCTGCAGATCTCGCAAAAGATCTCCAAATGAATAGGTCTTCTGTGTTACATATGATGAGTGGCAGAAATAAACCAAGCCTTCAGTTTATTGTTAATATTGCTCAATACGACAAAGACCTTGACCTCCGGAGTTTACTTACTGGGACCTCGCATCCTATGATTTCAGAAGGTTTGACAAAACAACCCACGACAGTGCAAGTTTCAGATATATCAATAGACGTTAAAGAGACTGTAGATAGTTCCACTAGAATGATTGTTCTTAAAAAAGACGGTACCTACGAATCTTACCTTAAAGAAGAGTAAAGCTTGTTTATATTTGCACAAGCAAACAGACACTATGACAGCTAAAACTAAAATATTCGCCGGTTTAATCATTCTCGCATTTGTATCGAGAATAGTACCACACTACCCTAACTTCACTGCAATGGGTGCCTTGGCCTTCTATGGCGCATTCTCTATGAAACGCTTGGCTTTAACTATTTCTGCTGTAGTAGCCACGATGATGGCCTCAGATTTAATCATTAATAACCTGATATACCCTACAGATACATTTGTATTTATGTATGTCGGCTCTGTCTACACTTACCTTGGCTTTGCCGCCTATAGCTTGATAGGTCATTTCTCTAAAGGCTCGGCAAAAGCAGGTTTAGGGCTAGTTGCTGGTAGTTTAGTGTTCTTTGCGGTAAGCAACTTTGGAGTATGGGCGTCAGTAACTTCTCTCTATTCGGAAAATGCAGCAGGGCTGTTAGCGACTTACATTGCTGCAATTCCTTTTTATGCGCCTGAACTACTATCTACCGGTTTATTCTCCGCAGTAGCCTACGGTGCTCATCGTTGGGTTACCAAGGTTGCAAAAGCATAATAGTACATCGAAAAATAAAAAACCCCGCGATTCTTTCGAGTCGCGGGGTTTTTTATTCTCTGTTACAATCTAGGCCAGAACGTATATTCTCTGTAGATTATTTGAGGATTTGTCTTGGTATCAATCCTGTAGCCATACTGTCTAGTGTATTCCCTTGTTTATCGCAAATATAGATCACTCCTGAACTGGCAAAATCCTTAGCATTGTGCACATAAAGTGTATCGTTTATGACATCAAGGCTGTACCCTATCCCAGCAGTAAGGTCTAACGTAGGCCAATCCATTGAACCAGGCTCTATAGATACTACAGCACCGTTATAGGTATTGTTTAAGAAATATAGATTGGTACCATCTGTGCGCAGTGCACTAGCATGTATTGTATTAGAACCCGCATTTACAGTTTCCACACTACTGCCCGTATTTGTATCTATCTTCCACAGACTTGCTGGTGTGGAGTTAGCTGCTGTAGTCCAATCCTGGTAACCTTCGCAAAGCACATAAAGGTCTCCATTCATTTGTACAAAAGAATTAGGCTTATCTCCTACGGTAACGGTATCAACCGTTTTGGTTACTAAATCAACAACCGCGACTCTATGGTCGTTTGAGAAACCACCATTTAATGCGATGTAAGCAACAGGATAATCTATATGAACAGCCTCACTCAGCCCAAATACATTTATGGAGTCCAAAATAACTCCTGTAAAAGGGTCTAAAACTTTAATGAAATTAGATCCCCAAGTCGAGACGATTATTGATTCCCCAGAATAGGCCACATAACGTGGTGAAGAAATCTCTGCCGACCATTGACTCAATAATGATGAAGCTCCTATGCCTCTTACTATTCCTCCATTATTTAGCGTCACAACGATAAGCGAGTCAGCTTTGATCATATGCTGGCCAATGTTACCTAGCGGAAAACCATTCTCTAATTGAAAGGCATTTTCAATTACGGTATCATTTGTCACTACCTGTATTGTTGCTGTTCCTCCTGTAAAAGCACCTTCATTTAAGACAAGTGTAGCTCCATCATAAATACTTTCTGTCTTATCTATTGTGTTCTCACAAGACGTAATAATTAAAAGCGTAAAAGTCAGCGCAATCATTAATTTGATTCTCATTTCTTTGAATTTAATTTAATATTAATTGAATAATACCTTCCTGGCATGGGGTAATAGGGAATAAAGGTTTTGCTCGTGTTGGATACATTGTGTACCCTTCCGGTCAGTTGGACTTGACCCGACATCAAGGAATAGCTATAAGCAATGTCCATCCAATACTCAGGGTTTAGAATTCCCACGTCCGCATTGTCGCGAAGTGTATGACGCTTACCCATTGCATGAGAACGCAATTGTAATCGACCCTTCAATATCCTGAAATCCAGCGTGTGAACTACTTGGAAATTTGGTCTATAAATTAACTGCTTACCTCTAGAGGATGAGTTAGATGATACCAATACACGTGAATACTGGTGTGTCACAGACACCTCATTGTTCATGTCACCTTTAACGAGTTGTACCAATAAAGAGGAGGAACTGGTATAGGCTCGTTCAAGGTTTACAGGACTCCACACACCCCCCATTAAAGGTGTCCATTGAATAAGATTATTGAAAATTAACTGATCCGTTGAAAGACCTATTTTAAGATCGTTTACCTGATACAATGCACTCACTTTAGAACCATAAGATCGTTCTGGCGCTAACGCTATATTACCCCCTGGATTCCAATAGAGCTCATTCATCGTAGGCAGTCGGTAAAAACTACCAGTGGACCATTGGATAGGGATTTTTTTATGTTTTGAGCTCCAAACGAATTGGCCAGCTCCATAAATCTTGTCCTGCCAGAAAGCACCTCTGGCTAGAATATTCCAAGAATCACTGAGCTTAATTTCGTGCTTTGCCGTTACATTTAATAACGCTGCATCTCTTGAAGTTCCACCAGCAGATACGTGACCTACCTCGACAAGGTTTTTGGTGTTTTTAGTATTGTAATTATATTGTAGCGTATACTGTTTGTACGTATTTGTATCCGTTAGATTAATCACGTTTAAGGTATCCGTATACGCCTGCCATTCATGACCTATAAAGGCGGAGATTTTATGACGTCGTTTCTGCCAAGAATATTTAGCACGCAAGGCCCTGTCTTGCAGTAGCGAGGGGGAACCTGCTGCTAAGATGGATCCACTGTTACTTTTTTCACTTTGCGTAAACCAAATATCTGATTTCCAATGGGCCCGATTGTAAACCCCATTGTATTGCTGCATGAACGTTAGATCGTTGAACCCCATGCCAGTCATAGTGTAGTCTTGACTTCCCAAGGAATAGGGAAAGGTATTACTTGACTCTTGTACTCGTATGAAACTGCGGTAATTAACCTTGCCGAAATGACCGCCATTGAGAACCCCAAAACTCAAGCCCCCTATGGAGGTTAACCCAATCAGGGTTGAAAATTCTCTTTTACCACTGGCCTTCCAATTTAGTGCCAGACCACCAGCCATTCCATTGGAGCCGAAAGACCCTGCGTTTGACCCATCTACAACACTAGAAGGCTGTAAGAGAATACCAGGAACTATACTCAGATCCAAAACGCCGGAAGCCATACTTGAAATATCAATTCCATCCCAAAGGACACGGTTTTGACTTGAGTTAGCGGCGCCAAGATTAAACGTAGCCACAGATCCAGGAGCATATTGTCGCAATTGAAAGCGTGAGTCCTTCAGAAGATACTGTGCAGCATTAGATTGAAGTAACACCATTGAATCAGCCGTCGTGCGCATTTCTTCAAGCCTTAGTAGGCTTTCGCTAATGGTCGTCGTAGATAAAGTATCATATGACTGTGCTTGTAAACCAAGAGAGGTTAACAGCACTATCAAAACAAATAGTTTTTTCATAGTTCTTTGAAGCACTTGACCCAGAGCACTCATTAAAGTCCAATTCATTGAAGGTCAAGTATTCTGGCTCCCTGCTCCCCTACAACTCCTTCCCGTTTTCACAGTGGTTATATTGTGGATTCATCACAGATTACAGCTGCTGGCACAGCCCCGGACTAAAACCGGGTTCCTTTTTATGGTTTGTTTCTACAAACCAACCTTCAAATGCAAATATAGATTAACTCAAGCCATCAAAAACAGTCAATGCGCTATTAAACGCATTTTCGATAGATAGAGGATTCAGTAAATGTTTATAGTTAGATTCTTCTATTGCAGTTAATACCTTTTCTGTGGGCATATTCCCAATCATGGCATCAGATGCAAATGGACACCCTCCATAACCCCTTAATGCGGTATCTATTCGTCTACATCCAGCATCCATTGCAGTTCTAGCCTTATCAGTAGCCTCCTCGTAGGTGCTGTGAAGATGTGCACCCCATGGAACATTAGCATGCGTAGTCATTAACTCACAAAGTTCTTTTATGGAGGCTTTATTACCATGTCCAGTGGTGTCGCTTAAGGACACTAGGTCTGCACCGCATTGCTCCGCCTGGTACAAGCGCTCTAAAACCATATCCGTATGATAACTTTCCTGATAAGGGTTTCCAAAAGCCATGCTTAAATACACCACCAATTCTACTTGATGAGAGTCAGCCAGGTCTTTGACGCGTTTGAGATCTTCGATAGCTCTAGAGATGTTTTTTCGAGAGTTTCTATGTTGAAACTCTTCGCTTACGCTAAAAGGATAGCCCCAGGAATCTATGAAGTCAAAATCAGTCGCACGTTTAGCACCACCCTCACTTGCTATGATACTTAATAACTGAGTATCAGATTGAAATCTCGACTCTCTTAACGCAGTAAAGAGCTCCTTAGCATCTGCCATTTGAGGCATAGCTCTAGGGCTTACGAAGCTTCCCGCATCAATGGTGTGAAAGCCACAGCTCATTAATGATTGTATATGCTTCACCTTTTCTTTGGTGGGAACAAATTTGTGTAATCCTTGCCAAGCATCACGGGGACACTCCACAATAGAGATAGTGGTCATTATATAGGTTGGTGTAGGTTCTTACCGTGAATTTACAAAGAACGTAGCATTCTACGCACCATTCCGGGACCTTCATATAAGAAACCTGTCCACACTTGTACCAAGTCTGCACCAGCGTCGATTTTCTCTTGTGCGTCATCACCCGTAAAAATTCCTCCTACCGCAATAATGGCGACCTCAGGGTCCAAGTGTAGGCGTAAATATTTAACGACTTCTGTACTTCGACTGGCTAAAACCTTACCACTTAGTCCACCTGCACCTATCGCTTTTACTAGAGAGGCCTCTGTCTGCAAGCCATCTCTGGAAATCGTCGTATTCGTGGCCACGACACCACTCAATTGAAGTTCATTTATGATCTCTATAATATCGTCAAGCTGTCCTGTTGTAAGATCTGGTGCGATTTTCAATAACAGCGGCTTTGCACCCAGCGCATTGTTTTTTGCTTGAACAGCTTTTAGCAGCTGTTTCAAAGGCTCTTTCTCTTGCAACTCTCTAAGATTAGGTGTGTTAGGAGAGCTTACATTAACCACAAAATAATCTACTACATCATGCAGGGATTCTACACCTAGCAGGTAATCCGAAACGGCTTGGTCGTTTGGGGTGATCTTGTTTTTACCAATGTTTCCACCAATAATTAAATCTGTCTTTTTTTTAGCTAGCCTTACAACTGCTTGGTCGAGTCCGCCATTATTAAAACCCATTCTGTTAATGACTGATTCATCCTTAACTAACCTAAATAATCGAGGCTTTGGGTTTCCAAGTTGCGCTTTTGGTGTTAAGGTGCCTATCTCAATAAAACCAAAACCGAATGCAGCCAATTCATTGTAAAGCTTAGCATCCTTATCAAACCCAGCGGCAAGTCCTATTGGGTTTTTAAACTTTAAGCCCATCACGGTTTTTTCTTTACCCTTGGGTGAACCAAACAAGCCATTTACCAGCGTTTGAACACCAGGGATTTTAAAACCGATTTTGATCGCTTTGAAGGTGACATGATGCGCCTGTTCAGCATTCATTAGAAAGAGTAATGGTCGAATGAAGCTTTTGTACATGCTTGAATTATTTTAATCGAGCCAAATCTCTCTTGGCATCTTTATCCTTTAATGACTGACGTTTGTCATAATTTTTCTTTCCACGAGCCACCGCAATATTCATTTTAATCCAACCTTTTTCACTGATGTACATTTTTGTTGGAACAATGGTAACCCCCTGGTCAATAAGTGATTTTGATATCTTTTCGATTTCTCTTTTCGAAAGAAGAAGCTTGCGCTCTCTGATTGGATCGTGGTTATTTAAGTTGCCATGAGACCATTCTGAAATGTTCATGTTTTTGATATACAATTCACTATCCTTAATATAGCAATATCCCTCAGAAATAGATGCTTTACCCATTCGTACAGATTTCACTTCAGTTCCTAATAACTGAATGCCCGCCGTGTAGGTATCAAGCCATTCGTAGTCGAATTTGGCTCTTTTATTTTTGATTTCAACTGTTTTCACAATGCAAAGATAAGTTACTCACGGTCTTTTAACATCGGGACAAAGGCGGCATCTCCCAACACCTTTTGAACAAACTGTCCATCTTGCATTTTTTCAATACGCACCATTTTTTGCGTACCCTCTCCTACTGGAATAATCATTATGCCACCTATGGCTAGTTGTGACAACAAGGCCTTCGGAACAAAGGGTGCTCCGCAGGTAACAATAATGCGTTCGAACGGCGCGAAAATTGGCATTCCTTTAAAGCCATCACCAAATTTCTGCTCAGCGCGTAATCCCAGAGATTTCAATATTCCTTTGGAAAAGTCAAAGAGTTCCTTTTGTCTCTCAATCGTAAACAACTTAACGCCTAAATGAAGCAATACTGCAGCCTGGTATCCACACCCAGTGCCTATCTCTAATACTTTCATACCTGGCTTAAGCTCCAGCAGTTCACTTTGCCAAGCGACCGTGGAAGGATGTGAAATGGTCTGCCCAGCTGCAATAGGAAAGGCCTTATCTTGGTAAGCATGTTGGTGAAAGGTACTTTCAAGGAAGCCGTGGCGTGGGATCTTCATCATAGCTTCTAGGACAACTTCACCAGCTATGCCATTGTCAAACAAGTGTTTGCACATAAGCATTCTTTGGCCTTGAAATATTGCAGAGTCTTCTATTTTCACAATTGAAATGTAAAGGTATGTTGAGATCAAACACGCTATGGGCAGCGCATGTTTTTAACAAAATTGATTCAAGTCTATTACCTACCTTTAAACTCATGAAAAAAAGGGCATTTCTCATTATTGGACTCGCAATAAGTTTACTCGCATTCAACGCTTGTGACACTACGTTAGCTCCAGAAGTTGCTTACATCGCCATAGACACCTTAACCGTGAATGCAAACGCATCTCAGGGCACTTCTTCATCTAAACTTACCACAGTTTGGGTAGAGCAAAATGGGCAGCAATTGGGGGCATTTATTCCTCCTTGCACCATTCCTGTCCTCGCTGGGGAGGATCAAACCCTAAGAATCATTCCAGGTATTAACATTAATGGAAGTTTCGCACAGCGAAATCAGTATGAGATGCTTTCACCTAAATCATTCACCTGGGACTTATCTATTGGTCAAGTCAAACCGGTAGGATTAGCTTCCACTACGTTTAACTACAACAATACTTATGAGGTGATCGTCGTTGAAGATTTTGATGGGGTCGGTCTTAATTATCAAAGTACCGCACAAAGTGACACCTCCCTATTGATTACCTCACAAGCAGATGAGGTCTTTGAGTTTCCCGGCGAAATGCCAAATAAGAGTGGGAAATTTGTCCTTGCACCTGTCTCACTTGGAGAGTTTAAAACCCTTCAAGCATTTGAGCTGCCTAAATTTGCCGCTAATGTTTGGATGGAGATTAATTATAAAACAGACGTTCCCTTGACTTTTGGTGTAGTTGCTAATGAACCGTTACAAAGTATCAAAACCCCAGTCGTAACTATATTTTCGAACGAAGAGTGGAATAAGATTTACATCAATTTAGTTACGGAAGTCAGTGGATATCCAAATGCCATCGATTATAATTTATTCTTTGGCGCCATAAATACTACCACCGATACTGCTACCATTTTAATTGATAATATAAAGTTGTTGTATTGAGCACTTCAAAACGCCTTTCTAAAATCCTTCTGAGGGTTTATTTACTTGCAGACCTTATCTCTGGTGCTGCCGCTTATACGGCATTACACATTGTAAGAAAAGTGTTTGTTGAACCTAGTCATTTCGGGAAGGATTTAGAGATTAAATGGGACCCTACTTTCTGGCTGGCATTAGCAGCTACAGCGCTCATTTATATATGCATTAGCGCTCTTAGCGGAATATACAGAGACCTTACAAGAACTAGTAGGCTTCAGCAGGCTTTCAACACAATGGGTGGTGTTATTCTAACCTCAATTGCACTGTTCTTTCTTATTTTCTTAGATGATTTTGTTAGTGACTACAGCCAGTACTATTTAACCTTAGGGACTTACTCCTTTACTCTTTTAATGATGAGCGGGATTTTTAGGTTCAGCTTAAGTTCTCACGTCAGGGCAAGAATAGATCGGAAGACGCTAACCTTTAAAAGTATCTTAATAGGTACTGGAAAGGAAGCTGGTGACCTGTATGAGTCGTTTCAAAGAGATAGAAATAAGGGATACGAGTTTGTTGGTGTAATTACGATCAATGGCGAGGAGATTGACCCTAGACTAAGACTATTGAACCATTTAGGAACTGTAACTCAACTCAAAGACGTTGTCAACGACAATGAAATTGAAGATGTTATAATTGCCTTAGGTGCGGGTTTTAATGATCAAATCACCAGATTAGTGAGCGAGGTTGAGCATCAAGATTTAAGAATTCATGTTTTACCGAACTTGTTTAGCATACTTACTGGTCAGGTTAAAATGGAAAGTTTTGGCAGGTCCCTCATTGAGATTAAGAGGGAGTTGATAAAGCCTCATGTCGCCTTTATTAAACGCGTTTTTGATCTTCTAGTGGCATTTACGCTACTGTTTACCACTTCTCCCCTCCTATTGTTTTCTATACTCATGGTAAGGATTGGCTCAAAGGGTTCCATCTTTTACACCCAAGAGCGTCTTGGTAAGCACGGCAGACCTTTTCAGATTATTAAACTTAGAAGCATGTTTGAAAATGCTGAAAAGTTAGGACCACAGCTTAGCAGTGAGGAAGATCCTCGGATAACTTCTTGGGGGCGGACCATGAGAAAATATAGGTTAGATGAATTACCACAATTCATCAATGTGTTGAAGGGCGATATGAGTATTGTAGGACCACGTCCTGAGCGACGCTTCTTTTTTGATCAGATCACTACTCAAGCACCCCAATATAAATACCTGCTTAAGGTAAAGCCCGGAATAACTTCCTGGGGGATGGTTAAATTTGGATATGCTGAAAATGTAGATGAAATGCTTGAACGTGCTCGCTATGATCTTATCTACACGGAAAACATTACTCTAATCAATGATATAAAAATACTCTTCTATACCTTAGTCATCGTCTTGGAAGGAAGAGGTAAATAAGAACCACAACACAAAATCAATCATGAAGAACATCACCGTTATAGGAGCTGGTACCATGGGAAACGGCATCGCCCATGTATTTGCACAAAGTGGATTTAACGTTCAGTTATTTGATATCTCAGAAGCCGCTCTTGACAGGGCCTTACTGACCATAGGTAAAAACATGGATCGGCAAGTCGCAAAGGAGCGTATTTCCGAGAGCGATAAAAACATGGCTCTAGAAAGACTCAGCACAGGAACAGATCTTGCTAAAAGTGTCTCTCATGCAGATCTTATCGTAGAGGCAGCCACGGAAAACAAAGAAATCAAATTCAACCTCTTTAAGCAATTAGATGAGCTCGCTCCTGCACATTGTATCCTCTCATCAAATACATCCTCTATAAGTATCACAAAGATTGCTGCTCAAACCAACCGACCTGATAAGGTTATAGGCATGCATTTCATGAATCCAGTTCCAGTAATGAAATTGGTTGAAATAATTCGAGGGTACAGTACTTCTGATGAAACTATGAATGCCGTTGTTGAAATGAGTACTTCTCTTGGTAAAGTACCCGTTGCTTGTAATGACTACCCTGGTTTCGTTGCAAACAGAATCTTAATGCCCATGATTAATGAAGCTATTATAAGCCTTCACGAGGGCGTAGCTGGAGTCGAGGAAATTGACACTATTATGAAGTTAGGAATGGCCCATCCCATGGGACCTCTGCAACTGGCTGATTTCATTGGACTAGATGTTTGTTTGAGTATCATGAATGTCTTGTATGAAGGCCTAGGAAATACTAAGTATGCACCATGTCCACTACTGGTAAACATGGTTAACGCTGGAAAATTAGGCGTAAAGTCAAGCGAAGGATTTTATGACTATTCTAATGGCGTAAAGAATGCCACAGTTAGCAAACAATTCGTTTAATACCTATTAATTTATTATGAAAACAAACACATTAACACTTGCATTGATTATTGGTTTCCAGTCTTTTGGACAGGTAGACTTAATCAATAAAATTAAAGATAACGGTGCTGATTCACCGCTAACTTATCAATGGGAAACCGTGGTTGACATTGAGGCTACGCCCGTTAAGAATCAGGGTTCATCAGGCACGTGCTGGTCTTATGCAACCACTTCTTTTGTTGAGAGTGAAATGATCAGAATGGGTAAAGACCCTATTGATCTATCCGAAATGTTTACGGTTCGTAAGGTATACGAGGATAAAGGTGTAAAATATGTTCGTTTACACGGATACTTAAATTTTGCTCAAGGTGGCGCCTTGCCAGACGTGATGTACGTTATCAAACATTATGGAGCTGTCCCCCAAGAAGTTTACAGTGGACTTAACTATGGCAGTGAGATAAACCGTCATGGTGAAATGGAAGGTTCATTGAAAGGGATCCTTGACGCGGTTATTGAAAATAAAAATGGAAAGCTATCTACCAGCTGGAAGCAAGGTTTCGATGGTGTTCTTGACGCTTATTTAGGAGATGACCCTGCCCAATTTGGATATAACGGTGAGACTTATACGCCCAGGACATTTGCGGATGAAATCGTAGGTGTTGACCCTGACGATTATGTGCAGCTAACTTCATGGACGCACTTTCCATTTTACGAATCTTGCCAAGTGCAGGTTCCAGACAACTGGACTTGGGGTACTTCTTACAACCTTCCCCTAGAGGAGATGATGGAGGCTACTGAAGGTGCGCTTACAGACGGGTTTCCAGTAGCATGGGCTTGTGACGTTAGTGACAAAGGCTTCTCTATCAAAAATGGCATAGCGGTAATGCCTAATCAAAGTTGGAAAGAAATGTCATCTGAAGAAGCACAAGCCGTTTATTCTGGTCCACATTCTGAAGCTACAATCTCTCAGGAAATGCGTCAAGAGCAATACGACAATTACTTGACTCAAGATGACCATGGTATGGTATTACAGGGTATAGTTAAGGATCAGGATGGTAATCCATTCTTTATCGTTAAGAATTCATGGGGAGATATTCCTAACGAATTCAAGCCAGGTTACTTATACGCCTCTGACAGCTATGTTCGTCTAAAAACAATAAGCGTTATGATGCATAAGGATGCACTACCAAAAAGTTTACGTAAAAAATTAGGTATATAGATACTTATCACCTCCATCAAAACCGTTACTCACCTAGGGTAACGGTTTTTTTGTGCGACAAACTCTTGAAAATAACGTAAACCAATAACGCTATACCCATTCCTAAAGCTGCTCCAGCCAGAACATCAGTAATCCAGTGAACCATGAGGTAAATCCTGGAAAAGCCCACTAGAGAGGCTGCTAATGCGCAAACCACTTGAATTGCTGGTCGCTTAAAGTTTAGTGCTAGTAAGGTGAACAACATAAATGCCGTGGTGGTATGTCCACTTGGAAATGCAAAGTGCATTGGAATACTCTGTCCAATATCTAAGAACGTTTCGTTATATGGTATGACAGACATAGGACGTGGCGAATCTGAAAATATTTGTCTTTTCAACACTTGTACGAATACTGCCGATAGTAAACCACCCAAGGCAAAGCTCCATGAGAACATATATCTCTTATGATAGACGCCTAAAGCCATAATGACGACAATCAGATAGGCTTCCCCCCAATGTGTGATTAACCCCATTACTGTGGCACCTGTCTTATTATAAACAGCATGATGTATAGCGAGCTGCGCATCTAATTTATCTGGGAACAGTAACAAAAAAATCCCGCAGAACATCATAAACAGTCCTGCGGGAATTAAGAAATATAGATTGTGCTTCATTAAGCGCCAATAAGATGTTGTAATTCGTGTATCTGGCTATCCCACAGAAGTTTAGCTTCCTCAATATCATCGCTGTCTGCAAAGTCAGTCACAATTATTGAGGTATCGTTTGTCAGTGCATCCAATTCAATACGAAACTCAAAGTAAGTATCTAAACCATCCTCTTCATCGCTTATCCAACGAAACCTAACCAAACGGTCTTGTTGTTTTTTAAGTAGTCGGGCTTGTTCCTCTGAACCATCCCAAAAGAACGTGAACAATTCCGAGCGAGAGTTAACATCGTCGCAGAACCATTCGCTCATTCCAGATGGAGTGCTCAAAAATGGAAACAACATCTTAGGTGACGCTCTTAGTGGGAATTCTAACTCGAACTTTTCTTTTTTCATGGTGTCTGCCGTTTTTAATAGGCTTTGCAATATAACATCTTAGTGTTAATAGACAAGTAATTCAGAGGAAAGACCTCGAGAAAAATGAATAATCAGAGATTAACCCTTAGTGCTTATTTCCTTAAGCTGAATGACACCCGCGGCGTGAAGTAACTTCATAATAATAAAGGTCACATCAATTTCATGCCATTTGACACCAAAGTTAGCACTGTTGGCGTTCTTGTGGTGATTATTGTGGTAGGCCTCACCCATCATTAGGAAATCAAAAGGAAAGAGATTTTTACTGGTATTGTCCATCTTATAATTCACATAACCATAGACATGAGCGAACCAATTGATAATCGCACCATGTATGGGTGCCATTAACAGAATCACCGGGAATAAAAGCCACTCCCACCATGTACTGGCAAACACTAAAAAAACGGATGCATAAACGCTAATCCAGAGCAAACGAGAGAACCGAGAACTGGCAAAGCGATCAAAAGACTTCCATTGCGGAACATTCTGAGTAAAGCGTTGATCGACATCAACACGCATCGTATTAATGTCCTGATAAGTATTGCGTGTTTTCCACATCATAGCAAATAAGTTTGCATCATGAGAGGGAGAGTGCGGATCATTCTCCGTGTCTGTATGTGCATGGTGCATACGGTGCATTACTCCATAACCATAAGCGCTCAAGTAACTTGAACCTTGAAAAAACCAAGTTAAAACGAAGGCAAGACGCTCCATTCTTTTTGACATTGTAAATACTTCATGTGCCGCATACCTGTGCAGAAAAAACGACTGAAAAAACAATCCTCCATACCAGAGGATTAAAACAAAGAATATAATTGTCATGTGTGGTTTTTAAATTTAATAGGTAAAAATCAGCTAAGTTTTTAGTTAACAGAAGTGTGCGCAAAAGGTTCTTAGTTCAAGGTCAATTCTAACTAACACTTACTGCGACTGATGAGCATCAGGTTAAGTTTATATAGCGAACCAAGTAAAAAAGGCAGAACATAACAACCATAAACATGATGGCGTTTTTATACTTTTTAAACATAGCGTTAGTCCATTCGTTTCCACCCCACATTATTCTGAAAAATTAAATATCAATATACAGATTACAGGAATAATATGAGGAGTGTATATGAAAGAAAAAAGGGCGGTTGAGCCAACCATAGCCTACCTACCCTTTTAACAAAATAGGGTGTGATGCCCTACCGTGTAAAGGTATATAAAAACAAATGATTAAGTCCTCTTAGGGAAGAACATCTGGTTTGAGTACTGTTTTTCTAATTCCAACAAAAACCAATATGAAAACGGAATACATAATAAAAAATGGAATTACATAGGCCTGTAGTTTAAAAGCCAACATGACTGCCATAATTAGTAGTTGGAAACCCAAACCATAAAGAGAAATCAACGTCATAAACCATTTTGGAAAGGGCTTACTGTCACTCGCGTTTTTATCCATGACATACATGATTTTATCAAATGTGATATATAACACGTCATAAATCTTATAAAATACATTCACCATCTTTTGACTCTCCCCTTTTAAAGCCTTAGGAGCAGCATCCTCAAAAACTCGACTGGTAGAATCTCCGTTAACGGAATTTCGTAAAATGACATAGTAGTAGTTGTAGACGGTTCCTTGAAGTTGAATTGCGAAAAAAGCAATTAACATCAGGGTTAATGGACCTCCTGTAATATGATTAAAAGCTAGTAAAAAGAAGAAATTAAGAATGATGTCTGCTATTGAATCGTAATATCTCCCTACATAAGAAGGTGTGTTTTTTAACCGCGACAACTCACCATCAGCGGCATCCAAAATAGATTTCAGTATGATGAAGACAGCAGCTGCAATATAATATTCATGGAGCATGAGTCCCATTGCAATGAGTCCAGCTACTATAAACATGGTCGTGACATGGATTGCCGTAAAGCGTGTATGTTGAAGTTGTTTAGCGATCCAATGACCAGCAGAGCGTCCATAGTCCGACAAGTCTAAAAACTGGTATTCTTTCGGGAGTTTTGCCATTCAAGGATTATGTGATAAAAATTACAGCTCCCCAAAAGTAGTCTAGAGACTAACGACATTGATAAAATCCACCCTTTATTTGGACTAGTAAGAATTATCCTTTACTTCTATTACCAATTGTCTCAACATTTTTAAGTCAATATCCTCTAGCTTATTTATATGAAGACATCCTTTTCCCCATTTACATTTTCCCATTTTCTTTAGAAACACCTCCTTTTCAGTTAAATCACAGGTCAGGTATAGGGTGATTTTATTTTTTCTTGGAGCAAAACCAATATTGAACCACTTAAATTCAGTCTTATTGTTTTTCCTAAAGTAACTGTAGTTTCCAAACCCTATGATAGAATTGTCTCCCCAAATCTTTGGAGATTTATTTGTCACTTCCTTCATTAACTCAAGAATCACCAAAGAGTCCTTCTTTATGTTATCCTCAGAAATATTGTTTAAAAGAGCATTGACATTTTGCGCTGTTTCAGTTGTTTTAAGTCCACCCATTAGTTCAGTGTTTAATCAAAGTACGATTCAATTAAAATTACGAAATGGAGTTTAATCTATTTGAAGGGCTTAGAACTGTCTCTTATACACATCTCCGAGCC
>OJHG01000480.1_pt1 | contig 18802 bp, 12 predicted proteins | sample 1594761 | NCBI WGS metagenome assembly OJHG01 (sample SAMN05416786, study PRJEB24817) | seawater metagenome | isolation source: Sea water | place: Canada:Atlantic | collected 2013-07 | reverse complement strand
CACCTCTCTATTCGTCGGCAGCGTCAGATGTGTATAAGAGACAGGTTTTAGAAGTGTCAAAACATTTTTGCCATTCACCTAATTTCAACAATGCTTTAGTCTTATAGGCAAACCAATTTTCTTTATCAGATGCCAATTCCATATCTTTTTTTCTACCTTTTCTTTCAATCTCAATAGTTACACATTCTGTACTTAAATTGTCAGGATTAAACTCATTGCAAAATTCATTTATTAATTTCCAATTTGGTGCTGGTTTTTTCTTTTCAGACTTTAAAACTATGCTGAATAGAAAAGAGATTAAAGTTTTTGAAAAATCTGAATTTGCTTGATACAATAAAGGAATAAGTTCTTCAATTTTTAATATCAATTCTGTTTTGTTATAATGAAAATTTCCTTGCGGTACATTTTCCTCATCTTCATCAAATTGATTTATTTCATTATTAAAATTTTCACTAATATTATTATTTTCTGCTTTATATTTTGACCATAATAACCAACCATAAGCATTTAAAACTCTTTCTTTTGTATCACTACTTATTTTTATATCATAGATGCCTAAAAATTTAAAACCTGCATCAAAGTAATTAGTTTTTCGCAAGCAGGATATTATATCAGAAATTAAATATTCATTATTTCCAATCTGCTCTTTTGAATAAATGGTTTTATTCTCTTTAAAGTACTTTAAAGCATCATTATGTTTTTTCTCCCTTACGAGTTGCGAAATATGTCTGCTTAAATCAAATATCGAAGACATATTTTATTCTTTTAATTTATCTAAAATTGTTTTAAATTCTTCCCAAATTTTATCCTCAGAATAGTATGATGTTGAGATACTTGAAAAGAAACCATCACCATCATAATTCATATCAACAATTAATAAAGAATTATCATTGTTGATTTTGATAGTATCCTTGTACGGGACTTGTATGATATAATTGAAATAACTGTTTGTTTTAATTAATTGTCCGTTAATTTCTGCATAAATATTTTCTCTCCATTTATCTTTTATGAAAGAAAAATCTTTGATTTCATTATTTGAAGTTAATATTTCAATCACTTCATCTCCAAATTCAGAAGGTGTTGATTTCATTATTGAAGGTGTTTTAATCTGCCCTCTTTTATTGTAATAAAATGAAATTGTAGCAAACTCGCCATTACTTCCTTTTAACTCATAAAGTTCTTGATAGTTTGGATGATTAATAGAATGTATAGTAATTTTATGACGCTCTAATTTTGAGTTGATTAGTTGATGTACTTGAAGTAAGAAAGGCTTTTCTTCACTAAAATTAAACTTTTGAATTAAAGCAGTATCTAAATCAGATAATTTTGCTTCTATATTTGCAATAAAATATATTTTCTTATCAGGACTAACTCCCGTATTTACATCTCTAAATTCACATTTTAATAAAGGGCTGATAGGTTTGTAGTTTATTAAACTCACTTTGTTTTTTGCTCGTGTTAAACCTGTGTAAATCCATTTAAAATAATTTTCATTTGTTTTTCCTCTATTTTCTCCTTGGTCAATATTAAATATTATTTCATCCCATTTATAGGACATTGATTTATGTACGGTTAATGTCCAACCAAATCGTAATTGAGCAGAATTTTTATATTTATAATACTTAGAAGAAGTGTCTTTGTTTAAGTTTTTCTCAAAAGTTTTACGGTGTTTCCCTTTTGCAGAATTTGTGATTTTTCTAAGTTTTCTTTCCGTTTCTTCTAATTTAGTTTTAACTTTTTCACCATTACTCAATTTTACTTTCAATGATGAAATATCAGTTTCTAACTCTTTATGTTCTTTTGAGTTTTTAAGTTGGCTAAATAATTCTGAATTATCAAAAGGGTATTTACTTATTGCGATTTTGATTTCTCGATTTAAAATGATTTTTAAAGCAATTATTTCATCTTCTGAAAGTTCACCTTTGTCACTTAATCTGTAATTCTCTAAACTCAATACAGTAGCATTATGCCCTGTGTCTTTTAATAGAATACTTATTTCTCTGTATTTTAGTGTTATTGGAAGTTTTCCTTTCGGTGTGATAGTTTCTACGATTAAATCATCACTTACATTTGTTACTGTTCCGAATTGACCGTTAAACACTCTTTTTGGTTCTGAAAAAGGGTCGTTAGCATCTTCAACTTTAAAATTGTTATTGAATATTATTAAGTCCTTTTGAGCAATGTCTTCTCCATTTTTGATTATGGTTTTTTTTATCCAATTATTTACTTTTTGTGCATCTAAATTTGAATAACTTAAAATATGAAAATCAATGTTATTTTCAATTTTTCTTTTTATAGTGTTTTGTAAATCTGTTTTATTAGCTGTATTGAGAAAATTTATTTTATCGGTAGGCTTAAATATTAATTGGTTAAAAGTTTTGTTTCTTATACTTTGTACAGATTGAAGAGCTTGTTTTATTATTTCAGAATTATCTTCTTTATCTATTAGTTGAAAGGCTTTTGTTTCAAATTCGTATTTCTCTTTTATGTATTCTGGATTTAAAGTGCTTTCCTCTTTTTTACCGATCGAAAGTTGAAAACTGTCTCCAATAAATATGATTTTTCTATTAGAATTTTTCAAATCCGAAAATTTGATAAAATCTTCAAGTAATTTACCTGAGCCAAACCTTAAATCAATTGATTGATGGTAATTGTCAGATATTAGTTGTGCTTCATCAACTATAAAAACTGCTTTGTTTTCATTGTCACTTTTTTTCAATGGTACAACTTCAAGTTTTATTTTTTCAGCATTATCCCCTGTTTCTATGGTTTCACTCTCTTTATCTTCTGGCTGAGTTTCTTGTAAACCCCCACCATAAATATATGAGTACAAACTATTAAATTTTAAATTATGTTCAGAAAGTAGGTTAGTGGCAACTCTACTTGAAGAAGCAAATAATTCGACTTGTGCAATTTCATTCTTGTATGCAATTTCTTCTATAAATGGAATTAAATGTGTTTTACCACTTAATGAAGTTCCTTGAATGATAAAAACATTTTCTGTATCAGACTTTATAAATTCAGTAATTTCTTGAAGTGCTGTTTTTTGGTCTGTATATAAATTATCGTAATCTAATACTATTGAAGTAGCATCAAAAGTTATATTTTCAGAGTATGTTTCTTTTATGTTGAATTTGTCTGCTCTAAAAACGTCTTTAAATAAGTCAAATGAATTTTTAGATAGTTTTACGTCTTTTGAAGTAATATCAATTATGTCTTTTATCTTTTCGAGATAATTGTCTTGGTCAATTATGAAAAAATTTAATTCTTCACGTGATGGTATTGAGCCATCTAACTCAATTGGTTTTTGAAAACAAACCATACGAACAGCATGGTAAGCATTTAATTTGTCGCTATTATTTAAGTTAGGTATTATGTGGTTTTTACAAACATTAATAAATCGTTCTTTTTGATTTTTAAGTTGAATAAAAGGATTAACAGAATTTCCTCCTTTTACAATTTCGCCACTATCATTTGTCCACCTGCCAAATTCAAATTCGCCTTTGCCATTTTTAGGTAATTTAATTTTTCCACCAAAATTTTTAAAGTCAATAATAAAAACTACTTTTTCAGTTACGAGTAAAGCGTCAATTTGCAGCCTTTTTTCTGCTTCACATTCTGAGTTTGCAATAAGTAATCCATCAATAGAGTATTTATCAAAGAGTTTTTCTAAGTTTTCCGCAAACTTTCTGAAAAATGTGTTTTCGTAATTTTTTGTTGCAGTTCCTCTTCTTATTTCAAGCATATTTTTTTCCGTTTATTGAGCGTTGGCAATAATTAGGCTCTTTTGTTTTTTTGCGTTGGCTTGTGTGTCGGCAAAAAAACAAATGTGCCTAATGTGTGGTGGCTTTTCTTGCTGTATTTTTCTTCTTTGCACGATTTGTTTTTTAATGAAGCCTAACGTGTTTGTGTAAGGAAAGTTGCGTTGTTTAGGCAATAAATTTAGCAAATAAAACAAGAACCAAGAAAATCCGCGAGGTTTTTGTAAGTAGGCTTTTACTAGCAATTTTTTTTTACACGTTGTTGTGGGTTTTTATTTTTTGATGACTTGACTTTCAATTTCATAAATTATTTTTTCAACCTCTTCTTCTTGATGCCTTTTTCGTTTTAAGTTATCAGAAATTAATTCATCTTCTGCATCTTCCATTTCTTGAGTTACAGCTAAAGAAATCATCTTAAATGCATTTCCGAGTCTATCCGTTAAAACTATCTTTCGTTTTCGACTTATTCTTTCCTTAAACTCCAAGTTTAGAAAATCATTTAGAAACATTTTATTGTCATAGTTTATTCCAAAATCTGAATCTCTTGTTACTATAATAATATCCTTTTTACTTTCTTTTGCGCATTGAATTATCCATTCCCAGTTTACTGCATCGCCAATTGAATTATCGTCTTTTTTTCTTGGAGGGTAACCCAGAATAAATCTTTTTTTAGCCAAATTTCTCACAGTGAACCTAATTTTGTTCTTTCTGTTTAAATTCCAGTTTGTTTCATTTTTAAATAGCCTTTGAAGTACTTTGTAAACTTCATCTTTACTTCCAGGTTCACTTAGAATATTTACAATTCTTTCTCGAAGTTTCGATTGTTGTTTTTTGATCTCTAATTTAGAATCTTCAATAATTTTAACAGGTTGGGATTTTTGAAGAAGAGCAGGAGGTGTTAAAGTATTCCAATTAGGTATTTTTATCTGACCTATTGATTCTTTAATTACAACCTGTCTGCTTTTCTTATACTCCATTTCGACTTGACTACCTGTAATTATTCGGTCATGATTTTTATCGATTAAGTCTAAGTATGACAATTTAACATCAGAATTTCGGATTCTGTAGAAGTCCAAAAGTATATTGGTATCTATAAAAATTAGTGCATCAAGATTTTCCATAAATTCTTAATTATTATTAATTACCCACAACTCCTTATATGCGGAATAAAGGTCCTGTTTACAGGTCTCTGCTTCCGGATAACAGGAGCTTTTGTTCCTTTTTTAAGTTGTGTTATTTTTTTATTTGTAAGACACCTAACCAACAGACAACTCCTATTACTATAAGAGTTGTAACTTGTTGCTTACAAGAAAAAAACATGTAAGCATCTAATACTAAATGTGTTAGTGTTGGGGTGTCGTTTATTTTAATTTTTATTTAAACATACAGAAAAAAAATGAGCTTGTCAATCCCTATAAATAGGGATTTTGTAAGGAAGAAATTCTTGTATAACGGGTTTGCTTAAGAATATTTATAGTAAAGGGTTACCAGTGGTGTAAAATCTACTTAATCAATAATGATATCTCTATTTCCTTCAACAAAATAGATGTGACAACAATCTGCCCCTACCCTATAGTTTTCGCTCACAACAACTTCATTATTAATAATTCCTTTAAAGTTTATGTCTATTTCAGTATTTTCGTACATAGCGGTAAATTCATCACCAAACAAAGGATACACACCTTCTAGCTGCATTTCTTCAAATTCATAGTCTGGTACAACTCGGGTAATATCAATACCAGAGGCGATTGCTGTTATTTCAAAGCTATCTAACGCTACTGGAGTTGCATCTGTGTCATGAATACTAAGCATTATAGTTCTAAAATCTAAAGTACAAGAAACATTATAACAATCAGAGTCGTTGTCTGTACACGCTAACAGCAGTAAAAGAAAAATAGATAGAATGCCTTTTTTATTCATGATTGTTTGATGTTTTTAGCTGCTTTTATTAAAAATTTGTACTCTTTTGCATTGTTCATTCTAAGAGTCTGTAAATTTATACCATCTAATAACAACTGCCAAAGTAAAGGCTGTATCAATTCTAATGAATCTAGTCTGTGTTGATTGTTTTTTTATTTGATGCTTACCTACTATTGGTATCTGGTTATGTGAAGCTAGGGCATTAAAAAAAAGTGAAATGGGGGTAGATATGGTCTTTCTTTTTCAATGATTTTCCCACTCGAAAATAACCAACCTATTTGATATTACAATTCTATTTTAGATAGTTTAGTTATTTTTTAGACAAGCTTTATAAACATAGGACAGACATACTAATTACCATGAATTTTTTTTAAGTTTATTCTATCTCTTAACAATCCTATCATAGCCCCAATTCAGACCCCTACATAAGTTCTGTGCTTATTTAGTTGCACCATAGGAGAAATTGTAATTCCGAGAAAACTTCTCAAGGGTATTTCTATTTTAGGGTTGATAATTAAGCTAACTGTTTCGTTTTTTTTGGTGTCCAATGAATAGAACCCCTCAGATGAAAAAGGTACAGCGTTAAATTGCCAATTCTCAGATCTTTTTACAGTTGTGAAAGCTAAGCCGAAAGATAAATTTAATCTCACATTACCGTTTTTATGTAGGTCATAGATTTTTCCTAGACCTACTTGAAAACTATTAAAATAATCAAATGGTCTAAAAATTAAGAGTCGATCATTTGAAGAGGTAAAATCATCTGGTTTTGAAGAAGTCTTTAAATTACCAGTATACCCAACTTTAAATGAGTATTTTTTTTAGTAATCACATTAAAATTCAAATCGAATCCTAAATGATTTCCAATATTTAATTCGCTACTTACATAGAATTTATTATTTATTTCGAATTAAGCATTCATAGTCATGCTCGTAAAAAGTATTGTTAACAATATAATCGTTAATTTCATAGGAGTGTTTTTTTGTGTTTTTTTTATGCTCTATCTTAATCCATTAATATCATATCTAGAGACAAAATTCCAAATTAATTGAGCTGTCGTATTGCCTTGATATGTTGTCCTAAACCAAGTATGATTACCACCAATATACTTGTAGTGTTCTACAGAAACATTATTATCTCCTTCATCATATATATAATGTTCTACAGTCCTACCATCAATCGTTTCAGAATTAATGGTTGCGGTAGTAGTTGTATTATTGAAATCAATCCAAGAATCTAGGACATTTTGTGCTGAAAGAAAAAGGCTATTTCCCTCATAAGGGATAACACTATCTGAAGTTCCATGCAGGTGAAGAACAGGTATTGGATGACTAATAGCTCCGGCACATGTTAACATTACACCAGAAACTGATGAAACTGCAGCAACTAAATCACTTTTATAATTAGCCAAACCATAAGCCATCATGCCTCCATTAGAAAATCCAGCAGCATAAATTCTTTCTATATCTAGATTATACTGTGAAGAAATTTCATTGACTAGCGCCTCAACAAATCCTAAATCATCTACACTACTTTTGTTGTCTTCATCTGATAAGCAAGGATTCCAATGAGGTGAACCCTCTAAGCAACTGCCTTGTGGGTATACTAAAATAAATTCATTAGCATCTGCGACAGCGCGCATGTCTGCATCGTTTATAAATTCACTAGCTGTGCCACCATAGCCATGAAAATTCATCATTAAAGGAACAGGAGATAAACCATCATATGAGCTTGGAACATATAAAATATAGTCTCTGTTTTCTCCATCATGCAAAATTGTCTGTGCATTTAGATTTGAATAGCAAGAAGTGGTAGTAGTATCTTCTGTGTTAGTATCGCTACTTTCATTAGTACAACTTTGTAAAAAGAGGAAGGGGATAATTAAAAATAATATATGTCTTTTCATACTAATAATTAAGTCTATTGGAAGTTAAAAAGTGTTTTTTTTGTTTTTATCTGCTAGCAAAATTTACTTTTGTTCATCAATAATAAGTGCTGGTATATCTAAGGATTTATACAATACATTATAAGCATTCATTTCTTTATTTATAATAGTATTACGTTCATTTACATATACTTGCCAATCTTTCATTAAATCAGCAAATCGTTCTTTAGCTCCCGAGGTAATCTTTGGATTTGCCTGATCTACATAACTTTTTAACTGAATCAATTGTGCATTTAACTTATTATTGAAATTAATAACATCTTGAAATGTTTTCTGTTTGGCTTGAATTAAATTTTCTTCCCAACTATTAATACGTTTTGTTAAAGCTGCTCCTTTTTCTAGCAAAGAGCTCATCTGCTTATCATTTTTTAAAAGCTTCGCATAGCGAGTAAGCTGATTCTTGGCAGACCGCATTTGATTGACAAAAGTATGTATATCTTGTAAGGTATTTTCTATTGTTACTAGCATTTTTTGTTGCGCTGTAAAATCTTCAATAGTTGAATTAATAGCAGGGTTTGGAAGTATTGAAATGGCTGTTTCTATACGTTCTTCTTCTAAAGTTAATCTAAGCGTATAGACTCCTGGAGCAACACTAGAGCCAGAAAGTCCACCAAAAACAAACACTTTGTTAATAGCAGGTAAGGATTCTCTTTTAAAATCCCACGTAAAACGATGATACCCTTTTGTTGAAGGTAAAATTTCTGGTTTGGAAGGTCCTCCAGGCCAAGATTTGAAACTTTTTGGTTTTTTGTTAGTGTACGTACGTATTACTTTTAAGTTTTGTAAAACCTCTAATTTTAACTCTAAGGAATCTGCTGCCCTATCCAGGTAATAATCAAAAGTAACACCGCTTTTGGGGTTTTTACCTTGTCCTGAGGCTTTAGAGGTACCACCAAAAATACGATAGGTGTCTTTTGGTTTAAATAGTTTAAAAGATGATTGGTTGGCAGTCATCGTTTGTAGCAATCCTAGATCATCTAAAATCCAGAACCCACGACCAGAAGTCGCAGCCACCAAATCATTATCTTGAATAATTAAATCATTAATAGGAACAATGGGTAAGTTTAATTTTAACCGTTGCCAATGCGCTCCATTATCATTAGAAACATACAAACCAGTTTCTGTTCCTGCATACAATAGGCCTTTTCTTTTTTTATCGGATCTAACAACTCTAGCAAATCCGTTCGGGTCTTCTAAACCATTAACAATTTTTGTCCATGATTGCCCATAATCGTTTGTCATAAAAATATACGAGCTTAAGTCCATAGATTTGTAACGCATCATCACAATATAGGCTGTTGCTGGGTTATGTGAAGAAACATCAATGCTATTTACAATACCATCTTTAATCCCTTTTGGTGTGATATTCTCCCAGGTTTGACCATCATTTCTGGTAATATGAACAAGGCCATCATCACTTCCAGCATATAAAACACCTTCTTCATGTTCTGATGCTACGAGTGCCGTAATAGTATTGTAATTTTCACCTCCAGCTGCTTCATTTGTATAGGGACCTCCGCCTGGACCGTGTTTGTTGGTTTCATTCTTTGTAAGATCTGGACTTATCTTTGTCCAGTTTATTCCTTCATCTGTTGTTTTAAACACAACATTACCAGCATGATATATGGTAGTTCTATTGTGTGGAGAACTTATAATAGGTGCATTCCAGTTATACCGGTATTTCGCGTCTTTTGGTGCAATACTTAAGCCTAATTCTGGATATTCTTTAATTGATTTTTGTTCTCTAGAAGTCTTGGTCCATTTACTGATATTTCCTTGATAGGTTCCACCGTATACAATTTCTGGATTGTTAGGGTCAAATGCAATGAAAGCACTTTCACCACCTGCTACAGAATACCAATCTTTCCAATCTATTCCTCCGTCATTTGTTCTGCTTGCAATAGCAATTGCAGAGTTGTCTTGCTGCCCACCATATACATTATACGGTACTAGGTTATCTGTTATAACTCGATAAAATTGAGAGGTAACTTGGTTTTGTTGCGTGCTCCAACTTTTCCCTCCATTAAATGAAATATTAGCACCTCCGTCATTAGAGTTAATGAGGTTGGTATTGTCTTTTGGATTGATCCATAAATGATGATTGTCTCCATGAGGAACAGGAATATTAAAAAAACTCTTACCACCATCAATAGATTTCATGACCGGAGCATTTAAAACATATACTACGTTCTCATTTTGTGGGTCAGCAAAAATTTCCATATAATACCAAGAACGAGCAATATTAACACGATTTTTATTGACTTGTTTCCACGTTTTTCCAGCATTATCTGATCGGTATACACCCCCTTTTTCTTTTTCAGCTTCAATAACTGCAAACACTCTATTTGGATTGGCTCTAGAAACAGAAATACCTGATTTTCCAAAAGATTTAGGCAATCCTTTTGTCATTTTTTGCCATGTGTCTCCCCCATCATTAGACTGATACAATCCTGAATTTTCACCACCAGATTCCATATACCAAGGATACCTCTGATGTTGCCACATTGAAGCATATAAAATACGGGGATTGTTCATGTCCATAGACAAAGAAGAAGCTCCTGTAGTACTATTTAGAGACAGTATGTGTTTCCATGTTTTTCCACCATCCGACGTTCTATAAATTCCTCGCTCTTTTGATGGTGCATATTGTGCTCCTTGCGCTGTTATATATATGATATTTGGGTTTGTTGGATGTATGACAACATCTGAAATATGACAAGTTTTCTCTAATCCTATATGCATCCATGTTTTTCCAGCATCCATAGATTTGTATACACCGTCTCCCATAGAAGTCATTACACCACGAGCAGCATGTTCTCCCATTCCAACAACAACAATATTTGTATCACTCTCAGACACAGCAATAGCACCAACGGATCCAGTTTTAAAAAAATTATCGGATATATTTTTCCATGTGATTCCATCATCTGTAGTTTTAAAAACTCCACCACCTGTAGAACCCATATAGTAGGTATGAGGCTTATCTGTTACTCCAGTAGAAGCCACACTCCTACCTCCTCTAAACGGACCTATGTTACGCCATTTTAAACCATGAAATAAAGAGTCTCTTAATTCTATACTAGGTTTTGATTTTTTCTTTTTTCTTTTTTGAGCATTCGAATCTATTGGTAGCATAAGTAGGCAAATAACCAATAGAATAAGCAGTTTAACGTTATTACTTTTGTTGAATGCTGTCTGTTGTTGGAATAATTTTATCATTGTTCAATGCTTATTTTAATAAAATTCAATTTATTCATAGTTGAATCAACTATTTTTTTAAACAACTAATTTAGCTAATACAAACCGAATAAAAAATCTAGACGTATTTTATAAAGTAAGATTTGATAAATAAGTGGTCTGATGAAGGAAAGGCTTGTCGTTTACTTTTTTGAATAAGGCATAAAAAAAGCCCATCTTTTTTGAAGATGGACTTTTAAATAACACTTATTTTTTATTGAGATACCCCTGCAGATTCCATTACAAGATATGCTGTATCTCCATCAATTTTAAAAACATTACCCCAGCTGCCTCTAGCCATTGTGTTGGTAGTTGTATCTAACTGAGTCCAGCTACCATAAGCAATTGCTAATGAATCACCAAGATATTTATATCCTAGAATAGTAGCGTTCAATACCTGACCATCTGCAAATACTTCAGTCGCTTTAATATTTTCACGCCCCACTACTATACCTTCTTTAGAACTAACATTTTGAAATGCATTTTCTGTAAATAGCATTGACAAACCATCGGCGTTTTTTTCGTTAAAGTATTTAATATATCCTGCTACAGAAGCTTCTATTTTCTCAAAATGAGGCTCTTTAGAAACAATAGATTTTTCAAGAGAAACCACATTATTTGCAAGTGAGTCTGTTTCCTTAAAATCTCTATGAGCAGATTCTAACAAAAACTTTACCTTACCATCTTTATATCGATATACATTACCCCACTTACCACTTTCTAAAGTTACATTGTTAGCATCTGAAATTTTAAAAGTTCCAGCACCTATTAATATCTCATCAGACAATAAACGTGTTTCTGAAATAGTAACACTAATATTACTATTTTTAAAGTCGCTATCTTCTGAAAAAGTAGCTACAAATGATTCTTTTATTGCTTCACCTCCTACTATCGGCTCCAAGGAATTTGAAATCACTCTTACAGCATCATCAGTAAACTCAGCAGCAACAGCTAGAGCGTCACCTGAATTCCAAAACCCAATAAAACTTTCTGAAGATTCAGACATAAGAGTTTTAGCATCTGGCGTTTTAACTACCTTTTGCTCTTTATTTTTACAACCAACTATGATAAGTAGCCCTACTAAAATACTTGTGCTTACTATTTTTTTCATTTTAAATAATTTAAAAAATTAAGGACAAATCTAAGGAAAAAAACAAGGAAATAAATAAGGACACCAACTTACTGATAATGCATGTTTTATCTTCCTTTTTTTTAATTATTATAAAAAATTAATAGAGTGCGGTATTACTTCTTAAATTTATAGCTATCGGAGCGAGCTTGTTTTATTTTTAATCTACCTTCTTGAAACTTACTGTTTCATTTCCAGAATCATCTAAGAAAGTCAGTTCAAGATTTCCTAATTTATAGTACCTAGTTGTTTTTAGTGCGATATTATAGCTATTTGAACTGTTCATATCTAGACACATTTTTTTAGTAGTTCCAATATTTGAAAACTGGATATGAGTGGGTGTAAATATTTTAATTTTTCCTCTATAATTATTACAACCATTCGTCCCAAAAACTTGCATCTTAGACATGTTTAATTCCATGCGAGGCATTGAAATTTTCTTATTTACAGGATTTCCAAAGATTCGGATGGGTACCCAAATATCGTTTAAGAGATAGCTTCTATCAATCTGCTTATCTAATGTTTTTATTAACGTGTAGCGTCTTGAAGAAGCGTCTGCTGAGATACTACTTTTCTCTATAGATTCTTCTAGAATTTCGATTTTCTGAAAGTAACCCGGTTCAAAATTAAACTCATCGATGGGTGAATAAAATAACTCCCAATTTGGATTTTCTAATGAATCTCCTCTATGAATCAATAAACATTGCATGATTCCTGCGCCTGAAGAACATTCTGATTTCAAACTATGTACCCAAATAATAGTTTTGTTCTTATTAGAAGAACAAGACATCACGCACAATATAGTTGATACAATAATGATAAAATTGGTTAACTTCTGATGATTCATTGATAGTTTCATAGTTTTTTTTTACTTGATATAATAAGAGCAGTAAATCTCTTGTTAAATAAATTTAGTTGTATCTATTTTACTTCCATAATAGGAAGTTCAATAAAAGATCCATCGGTGCCGCCTGTAACAATGTATAAATCTGTATTCATACAAGAATCAAAAGTGTTCTCAGGGCATAAATCCGGATTAAATTCAAAGTTATCTTTGTCTGCTCCGGCAATGGATATTCTAATTTTATGTCCTTTTTTAAATTTCCAAGAATGAGGTTTTAGATTAAATTTTAGTTTTTGATAAGTGCCATTCTTAAAAGGCTCAGGATCATAATGATCTCTTTTGTATGATTGCCAGGGCAATTCAGGTTCTACATCAAAAGCACCATCCACCAATTCGTCGTTATCTGCAAGACGATGCCAGCCAGCACGAAGTTGTGCTTCTGCAATGTAATAGGCTTTACCATCAGGAGCAACATCCGTGAGATAAACATATACATCTGCATTAGAACGATTTGATGAAATATTAAGGTTTATAATTGGATACCCCGTAAGAATTTTTTCTACATTTAATGGTGCTGTCTCAAAAACCAAACACGTATTGTCTTGAGCGCTTCGCTCCAATACATCATTCATAACGAACAGTGCGTTGTTAGGATTTAATGCGTGCTCGCCGTAGCTTGCTCTATGGGTAAAGTCTACATTGTATTGAAGCGTATCTAGACTCTTTTCACTTACCTCAGTTAATACATCTTTAGTTAAGTAAAACTTGGTAGGTAGCGCTTCTTCTATAGGCCAAGTTGAAAAATTATTCCATCCTTCAAAAGAAGTGTATATTTTTACAGGTAATTCTTTTTCAAATCCATTATCGATATCTTTCAGGTAATGGTCTAAAAAACGAAGTGTGTGAATAAATTGAGCATCAGAATACGAATTCTTATATCCAAATAATTCTTTATATGAAGCAGGAATATCTGCTGGAATGTGAAACCTAGGTCCCATGAAAAGATAAGAAGGGTTTGTGTTTTTTAAGGAGCTATACAACTGAGGTATACCCTCAAAATAATCAAAAAAACCTCCAATAAATAGCACAGGGATTTTAGTTTTTTTAAGTTCAGCAATCAAATTAATAGGATTCGTTCCTTGAAAAAAACCTAATCTATCATCGAAATACAAGGTGTCATCAATATACTCAAAACTAGCTGCTAAATCGGAAAAACTGATGCTTTTCTGACGCTCTTTGAGCATAGAAATATAAGGATTATTAGGTCTTTCTATACCATCTTTATAAGTGATTGAATTGGTATTAAGGACAAGCTGTTCATTCTCTTTTAACTCCGGAATCTCATCTAAAAACTGTCCGTCACCATCCATATCAGTCAACGGTACTGAAGGGAATATTGGCAGCTCTCCATCGGTACTCCAAAAACTACTATTGATGTTTTTTAATCGAGTGCTGTATGATTCGATCCAATCGATGTTTTTTATTCCTCCAGGGCGGATATTATCACTGTAGGCATCCACATTAATTAAGCCGGGTGCAATACACTTTAAAGCCGGATGCTTTGTTGATGCGGCAGCAAATTGAGTCCAGCCTAAGTAGGATTGTCCTTCCATACCAATTTTCCCATTAGACCAAGGTTGCATTTCTAAATAATTAAAAACTTCTGTAAAATCATCAATATATTTAGTATCCCCAGGTGATGCAAAACCCGTTGAAGAACCGGTACCTCTCAAATCCATTAATACAACGGCATAGCCGTTAGAAGTATAGGTTTTTATTGATTTTTGAGAGATAAAGTCATATTCAGGGCCCCAAGAGCCTGTTTCCCATTTGCTAAAGGCTCGCTCATACCATTTCATTTTAGGAACAAAAACAGAAGAGGTATATGGCGATGCTAACAAAACAATAGGATAGCCTGCTACATTTTCTTTTTCAGGAAGAAGGTAGGTAATTGCAATCTTTGTACTGTCTTTAAGTGAAATATACGATCTAGCTCTTTTAAAGCTATTATTTTTGAGAGAAATCTCTTTAGCGTATGAAAATTCTGATCCTACATTAAAAGTTGGAGCTTTACCATCAGAAGTATAGAGTAAAAAAAGAAAACTAAATAGCAATACCCCTATAACTACTAATAAACTGTGTTTTAAAATTATTTTAATCATAGCAATACCTAATAGGGTTTGTATCTACTTTGAGAATGATTAGTTATATTTTTTAACCACCTAGTCTAGCAAATACAAACTGAAAAGAAAGCCCTAGAGGCTTTTCTTTTATAAACTAGAAAAAGTTTAAATTACTGGAGTACCATACAAATCAAAATCACCAGCTTCATGGATTTTAATTGCCACAAATTCTCCTATTTTAATGTAATGTTCTCTGGCATCAACTAATACATCGTTATCTACATCTGGCGAATCAAATTCTGTACGCCCATAAAAATAATTACCTTCTTTTCTATCAAATAAACAAGTAAAAAATTTTCCAATCTTTTCTTGATTGATCTCCCAAGAAATCTGAGATTGTATTTCCATGATTTCATTTACACGACGAAACTTTACATCTGCCGGAACATCATCTTCTAAAACAAACGCACCAGTATTTTCTTCATGTGAATATTCAAAAGCACCAAGGCGTTCAAAACGCATCTCCTCTACCCAATCTTTTAGTTCTTGAAATTGTGCTTCTGTTTCTCCTGGGTAACCAACTATTAAAGTAGTTCTAATTCCCATAGTAGGAACAGCTTCTCTAAATTTATGAATTAAAGCTGTTGTTTTCTCGTGGGTAGTTCCACGCTTCATAGATTTTAAAATGGCAGTATTGATGTGTTGTAAGGGGATGTCCAAGTAGTTACATACTTTTGGCTCATTTTTCATAACCTCTAGTACATCCATTGGAAAACCTGTTGGAAAGGCATAATGCATACGAATCCATTCTATACCCTCAACTTTTGCCAAGGCTTCTAACAACGACGCTAAAGCTCTTTTTTTGTAAATATCTAATCCATAATAGGTCAAGTCTTGCGCAATTAACATGACTTCTTTAATACCATTTGAAGCTAATTTTTCTGCTTCAATCACAATTTCTTCTATGGGTGTAGATTTGTGTTTTCCACGCATTAGTGGTATGGCACAAAAAGAACAAGGCCTATCACATCCTTCGGCTATTTTTAAATATGCATAGTGTTTAGGTGTGGTGGTTAAACGCTCACCAATCAATTCGTGTTTGTAATCTGCACCTAAAACTTTTAAGAGATTTGGTAAATCATGTGTCCCAAAATATTGATCTACGTCGGTAATTTCTTTTTCTAAATCTGGCTTGTATCGCTCACTTAAACAACCTGTTACAAAAACCTTATCTACATCTCCTGCTATTTTTTTCTCTACATAATGTAAAATAGTATCTACAGATTCCTCTTTTGCTTTTCCAATAAATCCACAAGTATTGATAACTACTATATTCCCTTCATCATTCTTATCTTCATGAACAACGTCTTTACCATTGGCTTTTAATTGCCCCATTAAGACTTCAGAATCATAAATGTTTTTAGAACATCCTAGTGTTACAACATTAATCTTATTTTTCTTTACAGACTTAGTCCTCATTCTCTACCTTTAGGTTGACAAAAATACGTTTAATAAGGTGAATTTTACTGGTAATTTTTTGGCAATTTTCTGTGTTTTGTCAATTGTTCAAAAATATAGCCTAGAAGTAATAATTTACCTTCTTCTTTTGGTTTTCCAATAAAGGTTAAATTAACAGGTTCTCCAGTAGATTTATATCCCATAGGTACTGTTAAGTTTGGGTATTCTGCCACAGCAGAATACCCAGCATGAGAATTATTGATAGATAAAATAGCGTCTAAACTCAAAAGGTCCAATGCTTGAAAATAATTTCGAGCATTGGTCATTAATGTTTTTTTAATCGTTTCTAGCTGGACAAGTGTTACAGTATCTTTGCCAATGTTTTTAAATCGTAACTGTCCGTATGGTGCTCGTACAACAGTATCTTCATTATTAAAATTAATAACATCTTCAATAGAAATAACTTTTACGTTTTTATCAGCGTAATTACTTAGATAATTAGGTAAATCATGTTTCATTTCTATGTTTAGAACTGATAAAAATCCTGGCAAATCTGTTAGGTTTGGAGAAATCTCTATAATTTCTGCACCAGCTTCTTTTATCTTGTTAATATTAAATCTATAGATAGAGTCTTGTAAATAGTCTTTAAAAACTCCAAATCGTCTGCCTTTAAAAGTATCTTCTATATCACCAAAATCTTGGTCTTCAAATTCAAATGATTTTGAATCTGAGGCATCATAACCAGACATAGCTGTTAATACGATATAATTATCGATGATATTTTTTGTCATAGGACCGGGTGTGTCTAAAGTAGTAGAAATTGGAACTATACCAGATCTACTTAACATACCAATAGTTGGTTTTAAACCAACAATAGAATTTTGACTAGATGGAGAGGTTATAGAACCAGAAGTTTCCGTTCCAATAGATGCAACAGCATAATTTGCTGCTACCGTTGCTCCACTTCCTGAACTTGATCCTCCAGATTCAAACGTTGCTCTTCCGTAAGGATTTAAGGTTTGTCCTCCAACAGCACTGTACCCAACGGGACAGCCACCACAGAAATAATAAGCCCATTCACTTAAATTTGTCTTTCCAAGGATTAAAGCGCCTGAAGCTTTTAGTCTTTTCACAATAAAAGCATCATCTGTATTCTTATTCTCATATAAAGCAATGGCACCAGCGGTTGTTGGCATACCCTCAGTGTTGATATTGTCTTTTAATAAAATTGGCATACCGTAAACAGACATACCTATAAGAAAATCATTTTCATCTCTATTGATGTCTCTAGCTCTAGCTTCCTCTAAAACTGAAGGATTTAGACTAATAATAGCATGTAATGATTTGGTGGAATCACTCTCAAACTCTCTAATTCTATACAAATAAAATAACGTTAACTTTTCATAGGAAAGTTTGCCATCTTTTATACTGTTCTGAATGGAGGGAATATCTTGTTCTATGATTAAAGGTTTTAAATCCTTGTATTCTTTTTCTGAAAAATTAGAAGCCAACTCTTCATTAAACGGTTTAAAAATGGTGTTCATATCCAACACCTTTGATTGAAATAATTTGAATCTCATTCTGGGTTTTTGATGCATTCCTTGTTTTTCTAATAGAACGGATTCCTTGTAAGTCTTAAAAAGTAGCAACTCTTTTTTATCCTGACAGGATACTATAATTAGAAGTAAAACTAGTGGTACTATTTTTTTGATGAGTGTATTCATAATGATTTTTTATCAAACATTAAAAATGTTTATAATTTATTAGTAATCGTAAGTTAAGCTTAATAAAATAATTATTTTTTCTAATTCCCCTAAGACCCTGCAACTTTAGATACTAAAATAGGAAAAATATCCATGATAAATATTTTAGAATAATAATTTTATAGTGTTTATGTATTAAAATGAAATGATATTTATTGTTTTAATGAGTTGTAAAATAATACTTTTACCTTTTAAATTGAAAGTCTAACACTTTTACAACCCACAACGTTATACATAAATATTTTATTAATTCTATTTTTAAAAGATGAAAAAACTAAGCCTCCTATTACTATTTTGCTGTTGTATTCAATTGAGCACAGCTCAAAATTTCAGAAAACCTTACAGAGAAGCTAAAAGAGCTTTGAAGAAAAAAGATTTTGTGACTGCAACCTTAAAATCTATAGAGTCGCTAAAAGCTAAAAAGAATTGGAAAAAATCTAATGATATTTTTGAAGAGGCTTTATCTAAAGTAAATGGTTGGGCATCAACTTATATTAAAGATTTAGAGACCAAAGCGATACCTTATAAAGATTTCCATTCTGTTGCACCGATGAAAAAAGTATTCATCACATATGCTAATTTAGATCTGTCTCTTATACACATCTGACGCTGCCGACGAATAGAG
>OJHG01000474.1_pt1 | contig 19001 bp, 11 predicted proteins | sample 1594761 | NCBI WGS metagenome assembly OJHG01 (sample SAMN05416786, study PRJEB24817) | seawater metagenome | isolation source: Sea water | place: Canada:Atlantic | collected 2013-07 | reverse complement strand
AGATGCTCAGGAGTCTCGTGGGCTCGGAGATGTGTATAAGAGACAGATAAAATACCCAATCATCCGTTTTTGTTTTAGGACAACCTTTTCTAATCCTAATTTCTTTGCAAACCATTTTAAACGAACACTATCTAATAAATCAAAAGCTTGAATGGGTAATTCACCAAAACGATCAATCAACCGTTTTTCATAGTGCTGCAATTCTTCTTCTGTTCCAAATGCAGACAATTCATTGTATAGGTTTAGTCGTTCTGTTATTGAATTTATATAGTTGTCAGGAAATAAAATTTCAAAATCGGTATCTATTTGAACTTCTTTTATAAATTCTTTTGGTTTCGTTTCTTCCGAACTATATAGCTCTTTGAATTCATTTTCTTTCAACTCTTCAATGGCTTCACTTAATATTTTTTGATAGGTATCAAAGCCAATATCGTTTATAAAACCACTTTGTTCGCCACCCAACAAATCACCAGCTCCACGAATTTCTAGATCTTTCATGGCAATGTTAATTCCACTTCCTAAATCAGAAAACAATTCTAAAGCTTCAATTCTTTTTCTGGCATCATCAGTCATCATATGATATGGAGGGGTTATGAAATAACAAAATGCTTTTTTATTGGATCTTCCAACTCTACCTCGCATTTGATGTAAATCAGACAAGCCAAAATTGTTTGCATTGTTAATAAAAATTGTGTTTGCATTAGTTACATCCAATCCGCTTTCTACGATTGTAGTAGAAACCAAAACATCAAACTCATTATTCATGAACCCAAACATCAAGCTTTCTAGCTTTTTGCCTTCCATTTGCCCATGACCAATTCCTATATTAGCATCGGGAACTAAACGTTGTAATAGACCAGCTACCTCTTTAATATTTTCAATTCTATTATGTATAAAAAAGACTTGTCCTCCTCTAGAAATTTCATAGCTAATGGCATCACGAATTGTTTCTTCGCTAAATCGAATTACTTGGGTATCTATTGGATGACGATTAGGTGGAGGTGAAGTAATAATTGATAAATCACGTGCAGCCATCAGACTAAATTGCAATGTCCTTGGTATCGGTGTTGCTGTTAGTGTTAATGTATCCACATTTTCCTTCAATGTTTTTAATTTATCTTTAACAGCAACACCAAATTTTTGTTCCTCGTCTATAACTAGTAATCCTAAATCTTTAAATTTAATTTTTTTATTAGTTAATTGGTGCGTACCAATTACAATATCTATACTTCCGTCATTAATGCCTTCTATTGCTACATTTCTTTGTTTGGTAGTTCTAAAACGATTCAAATAATCAATACTAACAGGGAAATTTTCCAATCGTTTAGTGAATGTCTTATAGTGCTGGAATGCTAAGATAGTAGTTGGTACAAGAATAGCTACTTGTTTTCCATTGTCAACTGCCTTAAAAGCAGCTCTAATAGCAATTTCTGTCTTGCCAAAGCCAACATCTCCACATACCAAGCGGTCCATGGGTTGCTCTTTTTCCATGTCTGCTTTTACATCTTGTGTAGCTGTAAATTGATCTGGAGTATCTTCATAAATAAAACTAGCCTCTAGTTGATGTTGAATATGAGTGTCTGGTCCAAAAGTGAATCCTTTTTGCATTCTTCGCTTTGCATATAATTGAATTAAATTATAGGCGATCTCTTTGACACGTTTTTTAGTTTTTTGCTTTATTTTCTTCCAAGCTCCAGAGCCTAATTTATATACTTTTGGTGGTTTTCCGTCTTTCCCACTAAATTTAGAAATTTTATGCAATGAATGAATACTTACATACAAAATATCACGGTCACCATAAATTAACTTGATGGCTTCTTGCTTTTTACCATTTACATCAATTTTTTGTAATCCACCAAACTTTCCAATCCCATGATCCATATGAGTAACATAATCACCAATTTGAAGATTGTTTAGTTCTTTTAAAGTGATGGATTGTTTTTTTGAGTACCCATTTTTTAAACGGAATTTATGGTATCTTTCAAATATTTGGTGATCTGTATAGCAGACAATTTTTTCTTCTACATCAATAAAACCTTGATACAAAGGGAATACAATAGTTTGGTAATGAACTTCTTTTTTTGAATCCTCAAAAATATCATGAAAACGTTGACTTTGTTGTTCGTTGGCACAAAAAATATAATTTGTGTACCCTTTATCGTGATGTTCGTTTAAGTTATCGATTAATAAATCAAATTGTTTATTGAACGAAGGCTGAGCTTTTGTTGTAAAATCAATAATTGGTTGATTTTTATAGGTATAAGTATCTAGGCTTACTACTGTAAATTCGTTTAGCTGATTTTTGATGAAATCTCCATCACAAAATAAATCAGCTGGTTTTGAATGACTCAAATCTTTAGAAAGATCATCAAAAGCAGCTTCTGCTTTGGTAAATAGCTTGTCTAAATTTCCAATTAATAGTTCTCTGTTTTTGATAAAAACAACTGTTTTTAAGGATATATAATCAAGAAAGCTTTGTCGTTTCTCTTGAAGTGTTTTATTTTCTACGTTAGGCATGATAGTTGCTTTTCGTAGCTTTTCTTTTGAAAGCTGAGTTTCTATGTCAAAAGTTCTAATACTATCAACTTCATCTCCAAAAAACTCTATTCTATACGGCTCATCATTTGAAAATGAAAAAACATCAACAATTCCTCCTCGAACAGAAAAATCTCCAGGTTCTGTGACAAAGTCAACACGATTAAAGTTGTATTCAAACAATACTTCATTTACAAAATCTAGTGAAACATTTTCAGATACAGAAAGCTTCAATGTATTCCTCTCTAACTCCTTCTTTGTCACTACCTTTTCAAACAGTGCTTCTGGATAGGTAACAATTACAGCTGGTTTTTTTCTAGAATTGATGCGATTTAAAACTTCAGACCGCAAGAGAACATTTGCATTATCAGTTTCATCAATTTGATAGGGTCTTCTGTAAGATCCAGGGTAGAAAAGCACATTTTTTTCATCCAATAACTGCTCTAAATCATTCAGTATGTAGGCAGCCTCTTCTTTATCATTAAAGATGAGTAAATAGGGTTTTTCCCCTTTTTTGAAAGTTTCTGAAATAACAAAAGACAATGAAGATCCCACCAAATTCGTAATTTGAAAATGGTTTTTATCTTGTTGTATTTGCTCTAAAATCTGTAAACTCTTTGCAGATTTATTATACTTATTAACAATTGCTTGTTTGCTCAAATCAACTATATATTTTTTGTAAAGATAAATTCTAAATAGTAAAGTGACAATTTTTTTTAAAATATGAGTATTGTTTTTTTTAGTAGTTAAAGTGTATGTTTTAAAAGCTAAAGTGTATATTTGAGCCGTTAAATTTATTTTAACAATTAAAAAATTTATTTACCCAACCTAAAAAAAATTTATTATGAACAAGTATTTCTTGCCATTCATTCTACTATTTGCGAGTTTAAGTGTCCAAAGTCAATCTAATGAATGGCTTGTTGGCTTGAGTGGTTCATCCGTAAAACTTAACAAGAGTAATGTTTTAGATGCAAGCCTAAATGATTTACATAACTTCCAGTTTCCTAAATTAAATGTTTCAAGATCTATATCCTCAGAATTCAGTCTTGAGGCAGCGATGACAATTGGTACTTTTGAAGCCATAGGAATTAAAAATGAGTTTAATTATTTGTCACTAGACATGAATCTTATTTATAATTTTAATTTATCAGAAAATAAATTTGTACCACACTTTGGAATTGGAGCATCTTTTATTGGAGCTTTAAAAGCTCTTGAAAATTCAAAACCTATGTTGGGTATTAATGTTATGACTGGAGGCACTTTTTGGCTTTCATCTAATTGGGGTTTAAATTCACAAATCGGTTATAAGTTTGCTCCAGGAAATACTGAGGTTTTAAATAATCACATACAACTTACTGGTGGTGTTGTTTATAGTTTAACTCCAAAATATTTTAGAGGTAGAAGGTGAGTTTAATTGTTTAAATAAGAAGTTTAGTAAAAACTCTTTAAACCCTTAATTCTTTTGATTTATTATCCAAAAATATAACTGTAGTAATGATTAAATATTGACATTTGGTAATTAGTCTATCATCTAACTAAAAAATAGTGTATCTAATCCCTAGAAAACCTCTAATTCCTTGATTGGAGGCGTACACATAACTTGGGTCAAATGTTAATGCATTTGGATTGTCTGGAGTTACAGTGGCTTGTCCATTTGAATCAAAAACTACAGAATTATCAAAAGGATCAAAAGATCTAGCAATACTATTATCAGCTGGAGTGAAATTTAAAATATTTTTCAGACCACCGTAAAGTTCCCAATTACTTTTAAATTTTTTAGTTATTTGAATATTTTGAATACTAAACCAAGGTGAGTTTTCTTCTCTAGGATCAGTATCGCTTAGCCTTGGTAGTCGCATAGGGCCATAGGTGTTTCCTGTGTAGTCAATTTTAATTCCATTGCTTTTAAATCTATAAGAGATACTCCAAACGCCACTAAAGCTTTCGGTTAATAATTGTTGTTTTTTGTTGTCATTCTCAGTAATTGTTACATCCATTAATGTTGCTCCTAGATTAACGTTCAATCCATTTTGAAAAGTAATATCTGAATTTAATGAAAAGCCTTTAGATACTGAAAATCCGTCTAGGTTTGCATATATAATTTTATTTACGTCCGTTTCATAATCTGGTAAAATTCTATTGTTAAAATAAGTGTAAAAAGCACTTGCGTCTAGGTTAATAAATACATTTTCGGTTGTTATTTTTTTTACATAATTAATATTGGTATTCCAAGAAGTTTCAGGAGCTAGTTCACCTTCAAATTCAACCTCTCTAGCTCCAGTAAGTGCTGCATGATCTTCTGTAAAAACATTGGCAACTCTAAAACCATTTCCAACACTAATCCTTACTATATTTTTATTGTCGTTTGAATTCCATTTGTAATTAACTCTTGGAGAAAAAATAGCTCCGTGTATGCTGTTGAAATCATAACGAACCCCTAACAGTATTTTATGTTGATTGTTGAAGCTAATTTCATCTTGAATAAAGATTCCTGGGAGATGTATAATGGAGGGTTTATTAGTAACTCCATCATTTTCAAAAGTAGCGAACGTATTGTCATCATATGAAGTGTACCTATATGCAATACCTAGTAAAATATTGTGAATTTTTTTAACTTTTTTATTGATGACAAATTGCCCAAAAGCAATCAACTGATTGGCATTGTAAGAATCGATTCCATAAAAAGAATTTTGTTGATGGCCATTTGCACTAAACTGAAAACTAATATTCTCTGATGTTGGTAATTGATACGTGCCAAAAGTTTCCCATCTGCTTGTATAAATACTTTCACCATAAATCTGATCTGTACCTCTAAAAATTTTGTTCCAGTTCGTCTCACCTCCCCAGCGATCCTCATATAAGTAACGAAATGCGACCGTGAATAATTTATTTTTTTTACGTTTGAAATTTAACTTGTTAAAGATAGAAATTCTGTTTTGTAGTGTTAGATCAGTAAACCCATCATCATTATTGTCAATAATATTTTGATAGTTGAAATAATTAATTCCGGTCAGTCCTTGTATTTTTTCAGAGAGCTGATATCTAAAACCGATATCAGTATTTATTTCACCCCAAGAACTTGAAAAACTATCTACAGACAAGGTTGGAGAGTTTGACGGTTTTTTAGTGATGATATTAATAATTCCTCCAACAGCTTCAGAGCCATACAAGGTAGATGCAGGACCTTTTACAATCTCAATTCTCTCAATCAAAGCTTGTGGAATACCTGTTAAACCATACACAGTTGAAAGACCGCTTACTATTGGCATACCATCTATCAAAACAAAAGTATATGGCCCTTCTAATCCGTTGATATGAATATCACCAGTATTGCAAACATTACAATTCAATTGAGGGCGAACTCCATTTACATTTTGTAAAGATTCGAAAATTGACGGTGTTGGGTTTTTTTTAAAAAAACTTTTACCGTAGACATCAACAGGAACAGGACTTGCAGATTTTGAAACAGGTCTTAATGTTCCAGACACTACAATCTCATCTAAAGAATTATCTGACTCTAACAAGAAGTTGCGAATTGTTTTGTCGTTTTTATTGAAAGTGATTTTTCTTGATTTAGTTTTATACCCTATACTACTTATGATAACCGTATAAGTTCCATTTGGGATATTTTTAATTTGGTATTGTCCATTTTCACTTGATGAAGTTCCTAGTTTTGTATTTTTTATATAAATATTAGCATAAGATAGTACACCTGAATTATCAGAGACCTTACCTGATAAAGTGTTTTTTTGAGAATAACAATTGATTGATGTTGCTAGTAATAGTAGTATTTTAAGATACAGTTTCATTAATGTATAAATATTTCTTTTCGGTAAAAGTAAATAAATTTTTAGCCATGCCTAAATTATTTTTAATAAAAATAAAAAAAAGCTTATATTTGTGCTATTATTACTACAAATATGTTTTCACTCTCAGAAGAGAATTATTTAAAATCTATTTATCATTTAGAGTCTATTTCTGGAAAAGGAACTAGTACAAATGCAATTGCTAAAAAATTAGAGACAAAGCCTTCATCAGTTACTGACATGATCAAGAAGCTTGCCGATAAACAGGTGTTGGTTTATAAAAAATATCAAGGAGTAACTTTAACGAACTTAGGAAAGAAATCAGCTACTGCTATCATAAGAAAACATCGTCTTTGGGAAGTTTTTTTAGTTAATAAATTGAATTTTTCTTGGGATGAAGTTCATGATGTTGCTGAGCAATTGGAGCATATTAAATCTGCTAAATTAATTGACGAATTGGATGAGTTTTTAGGGTTTCCGAAAAAGGATCCACATGGAGATCCAATTCCAGATAAAGAAGGAAACTTTCACAAAATAGAAAAAATATTGCTATCAAGTTTAGAAGAAAATCAGTACGGAATATGTATTGGAGTAAATGATTCTTCATCAGATTTTTTAAAATATTTAGACAAGTATCAAATTTCTTTAGGTCAACAATTAAAAGTAATTTCTAAAGAACCTTTTGATGGCTCTTTAATAATTTTAGTCAACAAAAAAGAAATTACTATTTCACATAAAACCTCTAACAATATTTACATACAATCATGACGACATTAGATCAATTAGTTGAATTTGGAAAAGAACATCCAATTTTATCAGCTTTATACGCATCATTATTTACATGGGGTTTAACAGCCTTAGGAGCTAGTTTGGTTTTCTTTTTTAAGAAAATGAATAGAGCTGTTTTGGACGGTATGTTAGGGTTTACAGGAGGCGTAATGGTTGCTGCAAGTTTTTGGAGCTTACTAGCCCCTGCAATTGAAAATAGTCCAGGTGAAGGTTTTATGAAAGTACTACCATCAGCAATTGGTTTTGCATTAGGCGCATTGGCCTTGTTTGGAATGGATAAAATCTTACCGCATTTACATATCAATTTCAAAGAATCTGAAGCGGAAGGAGTGAAAACAAGTTGGCATAAAACAACCTTATTGGTATTGGCAATTACATTGCATAATATTCCAGAAGGCTTGGCGGTTGGAGTTTTATTTGGGGCAGCTTCTACCTTAGTTGGAGCAGAACAAACGGAAATGATTATTGCTGCAATTTCTTTGGCAATTGGAATTGGAATTCAGAATTTCCCTGAAGGGTTTGCGGTAGCAATGCCTTTAAGAAGACAAGGTGTAAGTAGGTTAAAAAGTTTTTGGTATGGTCAGCTATCAGCTGTTGTAGAGCCTGTTGCAGCAGTTATCGGTGCCGTTGCAGTTTCTTTCTTTACTCCAATTTTACCCTATGCATTAGCATTTGCCGCAGGAGCAATGATTTTTGTAGTAGTTGAAGAGGTAATTCCAGAAACACAAAGAGATAAATATACAGACATTGCTACGCTTGGATTTATAGGTGGTTTTATTGTAATGATGTCTTTAGATGTAGGATTGGGTTAAAATCAATAATTATAATACAAAAAGCCAAACAATTTTTGTGTGGCTTTTTGTATTTTGCAACAAAATATTTTTGTGCAACAAGAATCTACTTTTCAAATTTATAATGCTTCAGCTGGTAGTGGAAAGACTTTTACATTGGTAAAAGAATACTTGAGACTTGTACTCATTAATGATGATATTTTTGTTTTTCAAAAAATTTTAGCCATTACATTTACCAATAAGGCAGCTGCAGAAATGAAGCACCGCGTTTTGAGTAGCTTAAAAGAGTTTTCTGAAGGAAAAAAATCACCCCTTTTAGATATTTTACAAAATCAAACAGGTCTTGATGCTTTAACGATACAAAAGAAAAGTAAAAAAACCTTACAAGTCATTCTTCAAAATTATGCAGCTTTCCATATTACTACTATAGACAGCTTTACGTACAAAATTATTAAAAACTTTGCCTTTGATTTAGGCCTTAGTCAGAGTTTTGAAGTAGAAATGAATGCACAAGATCTTTTGGATAAAGCTGTAGAAGTTCTTATTTCAAGAATTGGGACAAATAAAGAATTAACTGATGTTTTGATTGAGTATTCTTTAGATAAAGCAGATGATGATAAGTCTTGGGATATTTCTAGAGATTTATCTGAGTTTTCAAGGATTCTTTTAAATGAAGAAGATATTGCTCATTTTAGAAAGCTAAGCGATAAGTCGTTGCAAGATTTTAAACTAGTGCAACAAAAATTGAGTTCTTATCAGGAAGAGGTGATTGCTAAGATGAAATCTATTGGTGTAGAAGCGTTGCAGATAATTGAAAATAAGTCTTTAGAACACAAAGATTTTTATAGATCAATGCTTCCAAATCACTTTTTAGCCCTTATTAATAAAACACAGGGCACAAAGTTTTTTGATCAAAGTACCCTTAAAAAAAGAATTGATGAACAATCATTATACTCAAAATCTAAATCTGCAGTTATCATCGCCTCTATTGAAGATGTTTTATCTGAAATTTTAAAATTATATGATGAATCAGAATTGCTTTATCAGCAGCTAGTTCAGACTAGGTTAGTCTTAAAAAGTATTATTCCGTTAGCAGTTTTAAATAATATAAATTTAGAATTAACTAGTATAAAAGAAGAAAATAATATTCGCTTAAATGCAGAGTTTAATCAATTAATTTCAGATAATATTCAAGAGCAACCAGCTCCATTTATATATGAAAGAATTGGTCAGAAGTTTATGCATTATTTTATTGATGAAATGCAGGACACATCTGTTTTGCAATGGAAAAACTTGATTCCGCTGATAGATAATTCATTAGCACAAGAAAATACAAGTTTGCTATTGGTTGGAGATGGAAAGCAAGCGATTTATAGATGGCGAGGCGGAAAAGCTGAACAATTTATTGAATTAGGTTCAGAAAATAGCGCAACTAAAAATCCTTTTTTAATAGAAAAAAAGGTACAAGAATTATCTGTAAACTATAGAAGTTTCAGCGAAATCATAAATTTCAATAACTCTTTTTTTAAACATGTTTCACAGTTTTTACAAAACCTTTCCTATGCTAACTTATTCTTAAAAAAATCACATCAAGAAGAAAATGAAAACAAAGGAGGTTGTGTTTCTATTTCTTTCATAGATAAATCAGATGATAAAGAAGAGGATGAATTAAAATATGCCAAGAAAGTTTATCAAATAATTCAACAATTAGATTCTGCAGTTTCTTTAGGGTCTGTATGTGTTTTGGTTAGGAAGCGAAGTGAGGGAGTTGTTGTTGCAAATTATTTATCAGAAAATAGTTTAGAAATTGTTTCTTCAGAAACGTTGTTGCTCAGTAATAGTAAAAAAGTAAATTTTATTATCAGTTTTTTAAAGTACACATTAAATTCAAATGATAAAGAGAGTTTATTAGATGTTTTATACTTCCTTCACACACATCTAAATATTTCAATTGATAAACATACTTTTTTTACAGAATTTCTTGGTCGTGAGTTTCAAGAGGTTCTTGAAGTACTAAAAAAATACAATTGTATTTTCGATATAATTGCTTACAATCAGTACCCTTTTTATGAAAAAATAGAGCTGATTATCAGATCTTTCAACTTACAAAATAAAACAAATGCCTACGTTCAGTTCTTTTTAGACGAGGTACTCGTTCAACAACAAAAAGAGTCAAGTATACAAGATTTTTTAGATTTTTGGGAACACAAAAAGGAGTCATTAAGTGTCGTTACTTCTGAAAACCCAAATGCCGTGAAGATCATGACCATTCATAAATCTAAAGGACTAGAATTCCCAATAGTAATTTTTCCGTGTGATTTAAATATTTACCAAGATATAAAGCCAAAAGTCTGGTTAGAAAACAGTGTTGATGATTTTCCAGAGATTATGGTTTCTTTGACTAAAGAAATTCAATATGTAAACAAAAATGGAAAAGAACTCTATGATAATAGAAGAGCAGCTTTAGAATTAGATAGCTTTAACCTCTTATATGTTGCCTTAACAAGAGCTGCTGAACAGCTATATGTCATTACAGAAAAGAAGTTAAATAAAGAAGGAATCGAGGATTTGAAGTACTATTCTGGAATATTTATTTCTTTTTTAAAAGAAAGTAAATTATGGATTGAAGATAAGGATGAATATATTTTTGGTTCTACAGTAAAATCAACCAAAATTAATACACCAGAAGCATCTGGTAAAATTCAAGATACTTTTATAAGCACTCCTTGGAATAATCATAATATCACTTTATTGGCAAATTCGTCATCTTTATGGGGAACGAAAAGAGGGGATGCAAAAGAGTATGGGACTTTTATCCATAAAATATTATCGGAGGTTATTACAAAATTTGATGTTTCTCCGGTTTTAGAAAAACATGTACTACAAGGAGATATAGATACTGATAAAAAAAATCAACTCGAGCAGAAAATAGTAGAAATTATTACCCACCCCAAGTTAAAAGAATATTATTCAGAAGATGTTACTATTTACAATGAAAGAGAGATTGTTTATAATAATCAAATCATAATTCCAGATAGATTGGTATTTGACAAACAGAAAAGAGTTACAATAATTGATTACAAGACAGGAGTCGCTAAAGAAGAGCATTATTTTCAGGTAGAAAATTATGCAAGAGTATTAGAATCATTAAATTATTCAATTCATAAAAAGATTCTTGTTTACAGTAATAAATCAATATCTGTAGAGGAATTTTAAAGTATTTTCACAGTCTCAAAACAAAATAATTATACAAACAAGTATGTACGGAGCAATAAAAGAGCATTTACAAAAAGAAATAGCTGAAATTAAAGAGGCTGGATTGTATAAATCAGAACGTATTATTACATCATCTCAAGATGCAGTTATTAAAATTTCTACAGGGGAGGAAGTCCTTAACTTTTGTGCTAATAACTATCTGGGTTTATCAAATCATCCTGAAGTTATTCAAGCAGCAAAAGACACGATGGATACTCACGGTTTTGGAGTGTCATCTGTAAGGTTCATTTGTGGAACACAAGACATCCACAAAGATTTGGAATCAAAAATTGCGGAATTCTATCAAACTGAAGACACTATTTTGTATGCTGCAGCTTTTGATGCCAATGGAGGTGTCTTTGAGCCTTTGTTGTCAAAAGAAGATGCTATTATTTCCGATAGTTTAAATCACGCTTCTATTATAGACGGAGTTCGTTTATGCAAAGCATCTAGATATCGTTATGACAATAACAATATGGAAGACTTAGAAATTCAGCTAATTGAGTCATCCAAGAAGAATCATCGTTTTAAAATTATTGTTACAGATGGTGTTTTCTCAATGGACGGAATTGTTGCTAAATTAGATGAGATCTGTGATTTAGCAGACAAGTATGATGCCTTGGTTATGATAGACGAATGTCATGCTACAGGTTTTATTGGAGCAACAGGTCGTGGTACTTTAGAATTAAAAAATGTTTTAGGAAGAATAGACATCATTACAGGTACTTTAGGAAAAGCTCTAGGTGGAGCCATGGGTGGTTATACTACTGGTAAAAAAGAAATTATAGAAGTTTTACGTCAAAGATCTAGACCTTACTTATTTTCAAATTCTTTAGCACCTGCTATCGTAGGAGCTTCGTTAAAAGTCTTTGAAATTATATCTAATGACACCTCTTTAAGAGATAAATTAGAATGGAACACCAATTATTTTAGAGCTAAAATGGGAGATGCAGGATTTGATTTAGTTGGAGCAGATGCGGCTATAGTTCCAGTAATGCTTTATGATGCTAAGTTATCTCAGGTGATGGCAAACAAGCTTTTAGAGGAAGGTATTTACGTAATTGGTTTCTTTTTCCCAGTTGTTCCGAAAGGAAAAGCAAGAATTAGAGTTCAATTATCAGCGGCACATTCAAAAGAACATTTAGACAAAGCAATCGCTTCATTTATAAAAATTGGGAGACAACTTCAAGTAATCTAATTACTTAAAACAGATATTTCATAATTTTTTTGTAAATTTATCTTTGTAAATAGTAACAAAGAAGTTATTTTTGCTTAAAATAAGAAATAAATAAATTAAAAAATTTTAATAATGAAACAAATTAAATTAGCTGTTGTAGCGATGTTCACGTTGTTAACAACCAGTACTCTAGTTGCTCAGGATGCTAACAATCCATGGGTAGTTACAGTTGGAATAAATGCTGTAGATGTCAGCTCAGGTGGAAGTTTTACTAATGGCTTAAAAGATTTTTTTGGAACTGGTGATGATGTCAACGGTGATTTCATCCAAGATTGGAATATTTTACCATCAATTTCTAGAATAACTGTTGAGAAATACTTGAATAGTGGTTTTACACTTCAATTAGCAGGTTCTGTTAACAAAATTACCAATATTGCTGCAATAAATGATGCGGATTTAATTCACACATCTTTTGATGCAAATTTAAAATACAATATATTAGGAAAAAAACCTCGAGTTATTGATCCATTTCTTTATTTAGGAGGTGGTTACACTGCTCTTGAAGGAGAAGGAGAAGCAATGCTTAATTATGGTTATGGAGTAAACTTTTGGCTGAGTGAAACAGTAGGTTTAGTTTACCAAGGTGGTACAAAGAAAGATTTTTCTGATATAGTGCCTACTCATTTTCAACATTCTCTAGGAATTGTTGTTAAATTTGGAGGAACAGATACTGACGGTGACGGAATTTATGATAAATTTGATTCATGTCCAGAAGTTGCAGGATTAAAAGAATTTAATGGATGTCCAGATACTGACGGAGATGGTATTATTGATGGAGATGATGCATGTCCAAATGTAGCAGGTTTAGCTACTTTAAACGGTTGTCCTGATGCAGATGCAGATGGGATTGCTGACAAAGACGATATGTGTCCTAATGATAAAGGAACAAAAGCAAACAACGGATGTCCAGACACAGACGGAGATAGTATTGTAGACAAAGATGACAAATGTGCTACTGTTGCAGGTCCAAAAGCTAACGGAGGATGTCCATGGCCAGATACTGACGGAGATGGTGTACTAGATAAAGATGATAACTGTATCAATGAGGTTGGTCCTGCATCAAACGATGGATGTCCAGAACCAGTAATTACAGTAGTTGCAGAAAAGGAAATAGGTGAGTTTGCAAAAACTATTTTATTTAAATCTGGAAAATCTACTTTCCTTCCTAAAGTTTCTGATAAATTAGACGGAATTGTAAACATTATGCAAGAGTTTTCTAAAGCTACTTTTATGATTGAAGGTCACACAGATAGTACTGGAAGTGAATCTTTAAATCAAAAATTATCTGCTAAGAGAGCTGCTGCAGTTCAAACATATTTAGCTGAAAATGGAATTGATGCTTCTAGATTAGAATCCTCAGGTTTCGGTGAAGCGAATCCTATCGACACGAATAAAACTAGAGCTGGTAGAGCTAACAATAGAAGAGTTGAAATTAAAGTTACAAATGAGTAATATTTAATTAATAACAATTTAAAAGTCTCATCGAAAGATGAGGCTTTTTTTTTGAAGTCTTTTCTAAATATTACAATTAAAAACTTTTCATCTTCAAGTAAATAAATTACATTTGCACCCTAAATTAAGAGTGTTTTTTATCTCTTCTCAAGAAATTAATTTAAAGTAAGAATAATGTCTACAATAACAGGAAAAATTTCTCAAATTATAGGTCCAGTAATCGATGTTGAGTTCAATACAGATGCTGCTGAACTTCCAAATATTTATGATTCATTGGAAATTAAAAAAACTGATGGTTCTATTCTAGTTTTAGAAGTACAACAACATATTGGTGAAGATACAGTTCGAACAATTTCTATGGATGCGACTGATGGTTTACAAAGAGGACAAGAAGTTGTCGCTACCGGTAATCCAATTCAGATGCCAATAGGTGGTGACATTTATGGAAGATTGTTTAATGTAACAGGTGATGCTATTGATGGGTTAGGAGATTTACCTAAAGAAGGTAAAGATGGTCTACCAATACATAGATCAGCTCCTAAATTTGAAGATTTATCTACTTCTACAGAAGTACTGTTTACAGGAATTAAAGTAATTGACTTAATTGAACCTTATTCAAAAGGAGGTAAGATTGGATTATTTGGTGGTGCCGGTGTTGGTAAAACTGTTTTGATTCAAGAATTAATTAACAATATAGCAAAAGGTCATGGTGGGCTTTCAGTATTCGCAGGAGTAGGAGAAAGAACTCGTGAAGGAAATGATTTATTAAGAGAGATGCTAGAATCTGGAATTATCAAATATGGTGATGATTTTATGCACTCTATGGAAGAAGGTGGATGGGATTTGTCTAAAGTAGACAAAGCCGGAATGAAAGACTCTAAAGCAACTTTTGTATTCGGACAAATGAACGAACCACCAGGAGCACGTGCAAGAGTAGCATTATCTGGATTAACAATAGCAGAATATTTCCGTGATGGTGCAGGAGAAGCTCAAGGTAAAGATGTGCTATTTTTTGTAGACAATATTTTCCGTTTTACTCAAGCAGGTTCTGAAGTATCAGCACTTCTAGGGCGTATGCCATCAGCAGTAGGATACCAACCAACATTAGCAACCGAAATGGGAGCAATGCAAGAACGTATTACTTCTACTAAGAAAGGATCTATTACTTCTGTGCAAGCCGTTTATGTGCCTGCAGATGATTTAACTGATCCTGCGCCAGCAACAACCTTTGCTCACTTAGATGCAACAACCGTGCTGTCTCGTAAAATTGCAGAGTTAGGAATTTATCCAGCAGTAGATCCATTAGATTCTACTTCTAGAATTTTAACAGCAGATATTTTAGGAGATGAGCATTATGATTGTGCTCAAAAAGTAAAAGAGTTATTACAACGATATAAAGAATTACAAGATATTATTGCAATTTTAGGAATGGAAGAATTGTCTGAAGAAGACAAGCTAGCTGTATCTAGAGCAAGACGTGTACAACGTTTCTTATCTCAACCGTTTCATGTTGCAGAACAATTTACAGGGATTCCTGGGGTTTTGGTAGACATTAAAGAAACCATTAAAGGATTTAATATGATTATGGATGGTGAGTTAGATAGATTGCCTGAGGCTGCTTTTAACCTAAAAGGAACCATTGAAGAAGCTATTGAAGCCGGAGATAAAATGTTAGCTGAAGCATAATTAAATAAAAACCTATGCATTTAGAAATAGTATCACCTGAAGCTGTCTTATTTTCCTCTCATGTAGATTCTATATCTGTACCCGGTACAGATGGCGAATTTCAAATGTTAAACAATCACGCAGCTATAGTATCTACCTTAAAAGAAGGAACTATAAAAATTCATGTACATACTCAAGAACATTTAGAATTAGATGACTTGCATGGAAAGATCGTATCTCATGCTGATGATGATAAGGTTCTAACGGTAGCCATTTCATCTGGTACCATTGAATTAAAAGATAACAAGGCAATTATTTTAGTAGACTAAATAAACTTAATTGCTTTGTAAATACATACAACTCCTGAATGCTTTGCGTTTAGGAGTTTTTGGTTTCTTACTAGGTTTAATAGGTGTTAATTTTAAACAATTGTGTTTTTTGATCTTTTAAAACCATTGTATATACAGCTATTTTTTTTGTTTCATTAGTTCTTCCCCAATTAGTATAAACAGTTGTTTTTAAATAGGTAGGCACATATTTTTTATTTCCATAGTAGGTTAAATTTACCAACCATTCTCCTTCAATATTTCCATCAATTATAAATTCTTTTGAGCCATATCCTTTTAGTTTTTCATCTAAAATAAGGGCGCTATTATCAGATAAAGTATGTTCTATTTTATAAACTTGTTGCTGAGGGTTGATAAACTCTAATGTAAATTCTGCTTCAGAAGAACTCCATTCAAAAACAATTCTTATGTCGTAGGTTTTTTCATTTGGCAGATTTTTGTTTGATATTTTACTTGTTAAAGCCTCTGCTTCATGAATCATAATCTCCCCGATTCCGTTTTCTTCTAATGTAAAACCTTTCTTGAAATAGTAATTGTAAATGTTTAAAGCCTTTTTATATTGCTTTAATTCTGTGTAAACATTTATTAAATCTCTGAAAGACTGTGCATGTTTTGGACGTAATTTTATTATTTTTTTATATACAGAAAGTGCATTTTCATAAAATCCTTCTTGCTGATATTTATACGCTATAATTTTAAGCTCTTCTGGGTTAGATTTTGAGTATTCTTCTGTGTCTAATAATACCCTTTTATAGTTGTCAAAATCTTTATACGTTAACTTAAAAGAATTTGCTACATTCAAATAAAAACCAAAGTTGTTTTCATTTTTTGATGAAAATTCTCGGTATTTTTTAAAAGCTGCATTGCTATTTGAACTACTTTCTAATTCTAAAATATAATCTGGTTTTGGAGTACTTAAAAGCTTATAGGCAACCGCATCTTCATTATAATATTCTTTATTTGTATACGGGTTTTCTTTAGAAAACACATCTTTTGTTGGATCTAAACCGCCAACTTTAGTATTAATAATAATAACACCACCTATTGCTTCAGACCCAAAACGGTTTACACCTGCTAATGAGCGTAAAACAGCTACTTCTTTAATGTTTTCTAGAGGTAATGGAGGTGCATATTTATAAACTTGCCCATCTACTACCCAAATTGCATACTTTACCGTTAATAAGGTTCCTGTATCTCTTAATTTTGCATATTCATTTCCAAAGTCATCTACCACCAGTTTAAAACCTGCAATCTTACCCTGTAATGCTCTTCCAATACTTATACCTGACAAATTCAAATCTTCTCCACTAATATAACCTACAGAATACCCTGTTCTTTTTGTATCTATGTTAAAACCCCCTGAAGAAATATTTTTAGGTTTTTTAGCATACAAGCCCATTTGTTCTTTGCTCTTTTTTGAAGTAATAATAACCTCGTCTAATTCATTGCTAGAAGCTTTCATTGCTATGTTTAAAATTGTAGTAACATCTTCAATTAACACTTCTATCGTTTTCATATTTAAGTGGGTAAACTGAAGAATATCTCCCTCTTTAGCAGGTATTTTATAAACTCCTTTAGTATTTGTACTTGTTCCCTTTTTTGAATTTTTGATCAAAATAGTCACATTAGCCAAAGGTGTATTATCATAGGTAACAATGCCTGAAATTTCTTTTTCGATGATATTTTGTGCATAAATAGTTAATGACAAGAATAAAAAAACAAAGAGGGTGATTTTTTTCATTTTATAAATAGTTTTTATCTGGCTTATTATTAGATTTTCTAACTTCACAATATCTTCTTTACCCTTTTACATGAATCTCTAAACCTGCACCAAAAGTTAGGTCAGCTCTAGCTTTAAAAATTAACCTACTACTTTATTGTTGTTCATAATTTTTTTTAGGACTCCTGATATTACTAGACGTTATAATTGTGTGATTGTTACATTTTTAATTAAATATTAGGGGTACTTATCGTTTTCTGAATAATTAGTGGCGTGTTAAAACCTATATCTTTTTAGTAAGCTAGAATCTTTATAAAAAAGAGACAGCACCAAAGCTAGCTCTTTATAGACATTAATTATACAGGTTTTTAGGGAGTTTTTTTTGAAGCATTTATAGAAATCTTATAGTTATTACATAAAGTAAAAAAATACTAGTTACCAGTTACCCTTACATTGTCTATTTGAAAGGTGGTACTAATGCCGTTAGCTGCACCTTGGTATTTAAAAGCTACATGAAATGTACCTGTTAAACAAGAAATATTTATAGCGCCAGAGCTTATAAAATTATTGTACCCATTAGAGGGGCCTTCAGATAAAACGGCATCTAGCTGTATCCAAGTTGCTGTGGTTAGATCACCATTAAAATCTGATGATACATAGGCGGTAAGGGCAGGCCCATTATCATAGCCTGTATTGGTCTCAAATGTTACTTCTTCATCTGTAGTGGAATCTAAATTAATTTCTGGAGTGATTAACCAAGCTTCTAGAGGAGATTCATTACTGTTATAGGCAGCTATTTGAACATAGCTGTTTCCACTAAAACTATTGGAAGAATAGACTGTGCTACCACCATATGTATTTATATTGGTCCAACCAGCGTTTGTAATAGCTGCAGTAGAAGTTATGTCTTCAAAATCTTCTTCAAATAGAATAATATTTCCGCCAACAGCCTCATCTCCACAATCTAATACAGGAGGGTCACATCTTTCAACATTGGTAAACTCAAGATTAGAGGGTGTATTTGCAATAACAACTAAAAATTCAGCTCTGTAGTCTTTAGATAAGACAGCTCTAAATATTCCTTTACCAGAAGGAACAATATTAGATTTAAAGCTGGCAAATGTACTGGTCTGTAATTGAATTGTTTTTTCTGTATTACATTCCAAAATAGTTCTAAAGCCATCAAACTCATCATTAGGTTCACCAGCAAAGGTTTTATTTAAATCAGATTTTAATATTTGTGCAGAAGACAATTGAATCATTGTATTTATATGTACTCCGTTGATATCGCTTAAAGAGATACTTGAAGGAATTATTGTTGCAACAATTGAAGATCTAATAATATGATTTTTAATTGAAGTTGAAGGAATATCATCTACCCTGTCTCCATCTAAAATACCTAAG
>OJHG01000455.1_pt1 | contig 19532 bp, 10 predicted proteins | sample 1594761 | NCBI WGS metagenome assembly OJHG01 (sample SAMN05416786, study PRJEB24817) | seawater metagenome | isolation source: Sea water | place: Canada:Atlantic | collected 2013-07 | reverse complement strand
TATTCGTCGGCAGCGTCAGATGTGTATAAGAGACAGGTACTTAATTATTAAGACTCTGCTAACATTTTCTCACCAGCTTCAATTGCTTCCTCTATAGTTCCTTTAAGGTTGAAAGCTGCTTCTGGCAGGTGATCTAACTCACCGTCCATAATCATGTTGAAGCCTTTAATAGTTTCCTTAATATCTACTAAGACACCAGGAATACCTGTAAACTGCTCTGCTACGTGGAACGGCTGAGAAAGGAAACGCTGTACACGACGAGCGCGCCCTACAGCCATTTTATCTTCTTCAGATAATTCTTCCATACCAAGAATAGCAATAATATCTTGTAGTTCTTTATATCTCTGCAAAAGCTCTTTTACACGTTGTGCACAGTCATAATGCTCATTACCTAAAATATCTGCAGTAAGGATACGAGATGTCGAATCTAACGGGTCTACCGCTGGATAAATACCAAGCTCTGCAATCTTACGAGACAATACAGTAGTTGCATCTAAGTGAGCAAACGTTGTTGCTGGTGCTGGATCGGTAAGGTCATCTGCAGGTACGTATACCGCTTGTACAGATGTAATAGATCCTTTTTTAGTTGATGTAATACGCTCTTGCATAGCTCCCATTTCGGTTGCTAAGGTAGGTTGGTAACCTACCGCAGAAGGCATACGACCAAGAAGTGCTGACACCTCTGATCCTGCTTGTGTAAAACGGAATATATTATCTACGAAAAATAATACATCTTTTCCTTGACCATCTCCTGCTCCATCACGGAAGTATTCTGCAATAGTTAATCCTGAAAGCGCTACACGAGCACGTGCTCCTGGTGGCTCATTCATTTGTCCGAATACGAATGTTGCTTTAGAGTCTTTCATAGCAGTTTTATCTACTTTAGAAAGATCCCATCCACCTTCTTCCATAGAGTGTATAAAGTCATCTCCGTATTTAATAATACCAGACTCTAACATCTCACGAAGTAAATCGTTACCCTCACGAGTACGCTCTCCAACACCTGCAAATACAGACAAACCACCGTGTCCTTTTGCAATGTTGTTAATTAATTCTTGAATAAGTACAGTTTTACCTACACCTGCACCACCAAATAAACCAATCTTACCACCTTTAGCATAAGGTTCAATAAGGTCAATTACTTTAATACCAGTAAAAAGAACTTCTGTAGATACAGATAGATCTTCAAACTTAGGTGCATTACGGTGTATTGGCAGACCGTTGTCTCCAGTCTTAGGCATGTCTTCCATACCATCAATAGGATCTCCTACAACATTAAATAGTCTCCCGTAAACATCACCAATAGGCATTTGTATTGGAGCGTTTGTCGCTTCAACAGCAGTACCTCTTGACAATCCATCTGTAGAGTCCATAGAGATAGTACGCACGGTGTTTTCACCAATGTGTGATTGTACTTCTAGAACTAAGATAGATCCGTCTTCTCTTTTTATTTCAAGAGAATCGTAAATTTTTGGAAGTTCGCCTTCTGTGTCAAACGCAACGTCAACAACAGGGCCAATAATTTGAGCAACTTTTCCTGTGACTTTAGACATTATCTAAATGGTTTTTAGTGTATTTAGCTTATATAAAATAGGATACAAGTACCCTTCATTTTCAAGGTGCAAAGATAGTTTTTTAATTTAAAATGCAATACGGAAATTTTGAAGTTTTTTGAATACATATATTTATATTTAATACAACCACTACTAAAGCACTGTACTTTATATAAACTATTATACACTAGCCAAAAACAAAAGAGCTCTAATTAAATTAGAGCTCTTTTAAATTTATAGTATTCCATTTTCAAGACAATTACTCTACAGTAACACTCTTTGCAAGGTTTCTTGGCTGGTCTACATTTTTATCTAACATTACCGCTATATGGTAAGACAAGAGCTGTAACGGAATAGTGGTTAGTAAAGGCGTTAAGCTTTCTAAAGTTTCAGGAACTTCTATAACATAGTCTGCTCTTTTTCTTACTTCAACATCGCCTTCAGTAACTATACCAATAATTTTTCCCTCACGAGATTTTATCTCTTCAATATTACTAACAACCTTGTCATAATGCCCTTTTCTTGTAGCTATAACCACAACAGGCATTTGTGAATCTATTAAAGCAATTGGTCCATGCTTCATCTCTGCAGCAGGATACCCTTCTGCATGTATGTAAGATATCTCCTTAAGTTTTAAAGCACCTTCTAAAGCAACAGGAAAGTTAAATCCTCTACCTAAATAAAGGAAGTTTTTAGCATCTTTATATTTACTTGCAACAACCTCTATATGTTCATTAGACTCTAAAGCCTTCTTTACCTTTTCTGGAATTTGTTCTAATTCTCTTAAGTGTTCATTAAACTGCGAATTAGACAACACTCCTTTTTGCTTAGCTAATCTTAGTGCAATTAGAGTTAATACTGTAATTTGAGTTGTAAAAGCCTTTGTTGAAGCTACCCCAATTTCTGGTCCTGCGTGAGTATATGCACCTGCATGTGTTTCTCTAGAGATAGATGATCCTACAACATTACAAACACCAAAAACAAATGCACCGTTTTCTTTTGCAAGATTAATTGCCGCCATAGTATCTGCAGTTTCTCCACTTTGAGAAATTGCAATTACGACATCATCCTTGTTTATTATTGGATTACGGTATCTAAATTCTGAAGCATACTCAACCTCTACAGGTATTCTTGCAATGTCTTCAAAATATACTCTGCAACTAAACCAGCGTGCCAAGAAGTTCCACAAGCTACAATGATAATGCGCTTAGCGTTAAGAAATTTCTCGATGTTATCATCTATTCCGGCCATTCTGATGAGATTTTCATTCACCAACATTCTACCTCTGTAGGTATCACTAATTGCGTCTGGCTGCTCATAAATTTCCTTAAGCATAAAGTGATCATAACCACCTTTTTCTATTTGCTCAAGGTTTAGCTGTAGCTCTTGTATATATGGTGCCACCAAAGAATCATCTTTAATCTTCCATATTTTTAAATCTTTATGATTTCTCACTACTGCCATTTGGCCATCTTCTAAGTAGATAGCATTTTTTGTAAACTCAATAAACGGTGAAGCGTCACTCGCTATAAAAAATTCATCTTCTCCAACACCTAAGGCCAAAGGACTCCCTAATCTTGCTACAACTATTTCATTAGGTTTTTTTCTGTCAAAAACTGCAATTGCATAAGCTCCTACCGTTTGATTTAAAGCAATTTGAACTGCTTTACCTAACTTAACTTTTTCATTTTTCTTTACATCTTCAATAAGGTTAACTAACACCTCTGTATCTGTATCAGATTTAAAAGTGTAACCTCTTTTAGTGAGCTCTTGCTTTAATGGGTCATAATTTTCAATAATTCCATTATGAATAATTACAAGATCTCCAGAGTTTGAATAATGAGGATGAGAGTTTACATCATTAGGCACACCGTGAGTTGCCCAACGTGTGTGACCAATACCAATATTACCTTTAATGGTAGCACTTGACTCACATTTTTGTTTTAGCTCCTCTACCTTACCTTTTGTCTTACAAAGTTGAATTTCACTTCCATCCCATAATGCTATTCCAGCACTATCGTAACCTCTATATTCTAATCTCTGTAATCCTTTTAATATAATTGGATACGCATCACGATGTCCAATATAGCCTACAATTCCACACATAAGTTTTGGTTGTTAGTTTGGTTCTGTGTAATAGATTCTTAATTTTAGTCGTTTGTCTTCATTAGGCGACAAATTACTGTGAAGCACTGTACCTTCTGGTGATAATGGAGCTGTAAAAGGCACTGTAACATCTTCTGAGCTGTTACTTGTTTTAGCGTTAAGATCCCCTAAAATTTCAACGTTAGGAGAAACAGCTACTCCTATTCGAGTATTAGTAGAGTCGTTTTGAATTATGTTTTTCACATATTCTGTCATCTTAATCTTATAGAAAATACCAGTTTCTTCTTCGTCTGTTGTACTACCAGATTCATTCTGTGTTCTTGTTAATCTTCCCAAGTGCAATATTCTAGAGTTAACTGGATCTGTTGCATTTTGAGTAAAATCTATAGTATAGTCAAACAAGATAGTATTATTATTTAAATCATACACAAATATACGTTCTGGCTCTTTCTCTCCATTGTCTGCTAATTGCTGATTTACATAGAATGTTAAGTTTGCTTCATTCACCAACCAGTCAAGTTGCTTTAAAGAATCTAATTGATCTTCATCGCTAAACAGTTCAATTTCAGCAATATTAGGCGTAGCGCCTTTTATATATAAGTTTTGATTGTTTTGAGATGGCGTAAATGGAGTCTTATAGGTGTTTACAATTATATCACCGAAATTTAACACAAAGGTCTTAGTTGTATTATCTGTAGTTGTCTCTCCTTCTGTACCACCATTAGACTCTTCTAAGTCTGATCTGTAATACAATGTTATATTTGCATTTGTAGATCCAAAATTAAGTAATGCCATTGAGCCATTAGGGTTTACAGCTTCTGCATTAAAATACAAACCTCTAAAGAAATTTTTAAAGTTATTATTATTCAACAACTCCTCTGAACCTTCTTTATCTATAATATTGTTCTTAAAATAAGTGCTATCTAACTTCACGCGAAGTCTCGGCGTAACTCTCTCAACAATTGTATCATTTGTTTCATCTTCATCATTGTCCTCTTCATTTAATCTCTTTAATACAAGTTCTTCGTTAGAAAACTCAAAATTATCATCTTCAAAAAACACAAAATCTCTTAAGTTATTTTCAAATTCTTGTTGTTGGTTAGAGTAGTACAGTTGTGCATTACTAAAACCATCTCCCGAGTTTGGGTCTACATTTCTTAAAAAATATCCAGATTCCTGAACACTTAGTTTAATTGGACCACTGCCGTAAATAGAATCTAAACTATAAAAAGTAGTATCTCCTTCTGCTGCTGTAGGTGTGCTAAAGTAAGGAATAGACATAACCACACTATCTAACTCTACATTATCTCCGAAAGTTGGGTTTGCAGAAGCCATAACTAATTGTGTTAAGACACTTGCAGATGTTTGTCCATAAATTTCATCATTATAAACACCCAACAAGTATGTTGGCAAACCATTTGTTTGCACACCAACAATATCTTGTTGCGATGTAACCATTTGAGTTCCATCAAACAATAATGCATCAAAATTTTCTGAAGGAATTAAATCTGAACCTACAGTATTAAACTCTTCTTCTTCACATGAACCTAAATAAAAAATAGCAACTAGAAGAGCTGCTACTTTTATAAAATTTTTAGTTATAGTCATTAAATTTATTCTTTATCATTTAGCACTTTTGTGCTATAAAATTCTTGTAACGGCTGAGAAAAACTCTCAAGCCCTTTGTATTCTAATACTGGTTTTTTACTTGCTTCTGCATACGCTACCAATTCATCAGAAAGATCTTCGCTACCTAATACTATGGCGTCAGAAAAATCCATAGATGTTTTCATTAAACCATTAAAAGTAGGCTCAACAATGTGAGCAACGCTTGTATCTTCTATACCATCAAACATAATTTTCTGAGCCATGTCTTCATCTAAAGAACCCTCAAAACCTGAGTTATAAACCGATGTCACAATTTTTGCATCTTTAAACAAAGGCTCATTACCGTAGTAGTTTTTAAGATATAACGGCAATAAAGATGCCAACCAACCGTGAACATGAATAATATCTGGAGACCAGTTTAATTTCTTAACGGTTTCAATTACACCTTTGGCAAAGAATATTGCACGCTCATCATTATCAGGAAATAAATTTCCATCCTCATCTGTTAGTGTAGCTTTACGTTTAAAGTAATCTTCATTATCTATAAAGTAAACCTGCATACGCTCTTTAGGAATAGATGCAACTTTAATTATTAGCGGCATATCTAAATCATTAATGACCAAATTCATACCAGACAATCTAATAACCTCATGTAATTGGTGACGACGCTCATTTATATTACCAAACCTTGGCATAAAAATTCGAATCTGTCCACCAATACTGTTTATCATTCGAGGCATCTCAAAAGACATCGACGATATTTCTGTTTCTGGCAGATACGGTATTACTTCAGATGATATGTATAATATCCTCTTATCTTTCATAGGTCTTTACTTTAAGCGTTACTTGGTTCAAAAAACACGCAAAATTACAAAAATTTAAGCCAATAACCATTTTTAATCTTACTTTTGCACGCCATTAACACAATATAAATGCCTACGTTTAAGGACGCCACATCTCTACAAGCATTTCTAAACTCTCAAAGAACGGGTAATAACACTGTTGGTTTTGTTCCTACAATGGGTGCTTTGCACAAAGGCCATCTTGCTTTGGTGACATCTGCTTTATCACAAAACGAAATTGTTGTGGTAAGCATTTTTGTAAATCCTACGCAATTTGGCAATGCAGGAGATTTAAAAAACTATCCTCGCACATTATCAAAAGACGAGGCACTTTTAAAAACGTTGCATAACGATATTATTGTGTTTGCTCCAAATGCAGAAGATTTATATAATGGCAATATCACTTCTAACTCTTATAATTTTGGAGCTATTGCTAATGAAATGGAAGGCAAATACAGGCAAGGTCATTTTAACGGTGTAGGCACAGTTTTAGAGCTTCTTTTTGATATTGTAAAGCCAGATTATGCATATTTTGGAGAAAAAGATTTTCAGCAATTACAGATTGTTAGGAAATTGATTTCTTTAACCAAACAGCCAGTAACTATAGTAGGTTGTCCTATTTATAGAGAAAATAGCGGACTAGCTATGAGTTCAAGAAATGAACGCCTGTCTAAAGAGTGCAGAGATGCATCTGCATTTATTTACAAAACACTACAAAAAGTTAAAGAAGATTTTAAATATAAGTCGGCAAGACAACTTAATGAATGGGTTAAGAGTGAATTTGACAAACAAGAAGCACTAGAGCTAGAGTATTTTGAAATTGCCAACATAGACACACTTAAAACCATTAAGAGAAAACATAAGAACAACAAATACAGGGCTTTTATTGCTGTATTTGTAGAAGACGTAAGATTGATTGATAATGTCTCTTTAAATTACTAATTTTGAATATGCTTGTAACAGTAGTAAAATCTAAAATTCACCGTGTGAAAGTCACAGGTGCAGACCTTAATTATATTGGTAGCATTACCATAGATGAAGATTTAATGGATGCTGCAAATTTAGTTGAAGGCGAAAAAGTTCAAATTGTGAACAACAATAATGGCGAACGTCTTGAAACTTATGCAATTCCTGGACCTAGAGGAAGTGGCGAAATTACTTTAAATGGAGCAGCTGCTCGTAAAGTTGCAAAAGGAGATATTCTTATTCTTATTACTTATGGTATGATGACCATGGATGAGGCTAAGAACTTTAAACCGTCTTTAGTGTTTCCTAATGAAGAGAATAACCTTCTGAAATAAACCACTTTGAATAAACACCTTTCTAAAATTTTAAAAACACTACTCCCACTTTTACTGGGAGTTTTTTTAATTTGGTATATGGTGTCTAGCGCAACTCCAGAAGAACGCGAAAAGCTTTGGGTTAATATAGTAGAAGCTGATAAGTTTTGGATAGCCGTTTCCCTTATTTTAGGATTACTAAGCCATGCATCTAGGGCTTACAGATGGAAGTTTCTTTTAGAACCTTTAGGATATAAACCTAAGTTTTACAATAGTTTTATGGCAGTTATGGTAGCATATTTGGCCAACCTTGGCATACCGCGTTCTGGAGAGGTCTTAAGAGGTGCAACTATTTCGACCTATGAGAAAGTTCCTTTTGAAAAAGCATTTGGGACTATTGTATCAGAACGTATTGCAGACCTTATTATGTTACTTTTAGTAGTTGCAACTGCTATACTGTTACAGACAGATACTTTGTTAAACTATTTTAATGACCAAGATATTAATCCTTTAATGGCTGTTGGAATTATTGTTTTATTAGTGGTTGGCGTGCTAGTAGGTGTTCGAATATTAAAGAGCTCTACCCACAAATTCTTTGTGAAACTAAGAACATTTGCAGAAGGACTTTTAGACGGCATGAAAAGCATATTGCATATGAAGAATAAGTGGGCGTTTATCTTTCATACAGTATTTATCTGGCTCTCTTATGTGCTTATGTTTGGTGTTATTAAATATTGTATTCCCGGAACAGAGAACTTAAGTATTGCTGGTATTCTTGCAGCTTTTGCAGTTGGGTCTTTTGCTATTTCTGCAACTAATGGCGGCATAGGAGTATATCCATTTGCTATAGGCGCAATTTTAATATATTTTAATATAGACAAACAAGATGGTGAAGCCTTTGGTTGGATTCTTTGGGGATCACAAACTTTACTAAATATTGTGCTTGGAGGACTTTCATTTTTACTGCTACCTATTCTTAACAGAAAGAAAACATAAAATTTTATATCTTGGGGAACCCAAAAAAAGCTTCCCATGAAATATTATTTTCTACTCTTCACTTTATTATATTCATTATCAGCTATATCTCAAGTAAAATATGAAACTATTTATTCAGAAAAACTTGGAGAGGATCGCGAAATAAAAATTCAATTGCCTAGGAATTATGAGAGCAATTCAGAAAAGAGGTATCCTATATTTATAGTTTTAGATGGTGATTATCTTTTTGAGCCTGTTGCTGGAAATGTAGACTTTTATAGCTACTGGGAAGATATGCCAGAGGCCATAGTTGTAGGAATAAATCAATTAGAAACAAGAATAGATGATGGTTATTTTGATGACACAAATTATTTTCCATCAAATTCTGGCGCTAATTTCTTTGAATTTATTGGACTGGAGCTGCTTCCTTACTTAGACACAAATTACAGGACAGCAAAGTTTGTAATTGCCGTTGGTCACGATTATACCTCTAATTTCATAAACTACTACCTATTTAAAGATCCGGCTTTATTTCAAGGTTATATAAATTTAAGCCCAGATTTTGCACCAATGATGGCAGAACGTTTAACTGAAAAGCTGTCTACCATTAAACAAAAAACTTGGTTTTATATGGCTACTGGAACAGATGATATAAAATCGATTAGAGAAGATGTAATTTACACAGACAAACAATTGTCTTTGGTTGACAATGCAGCCGTAAACTACTATTTTGATGATTTTGAAGGTGCAACTCACTATTCTCTTGTTGGAAGAGCTATTCCTAAAGCTATTGAAGATATATTTTCTATTTACAGGCCTATTAGCAATAAGCAGTACAAAGAAGAACTTTTAAATATTGAGGGTTCACTTTACAGTTACCTAATTGAAAAATATAATGTTATTGAAGAGCTATTTGGTTTAGACAACACTATTAGAATTAATGATTTTCAAGCTATATCTGCTGCTATTGAAAAACTAGAAAAATGGAATGATTATGAAGAACTAGGAAAACTTGCAAGAAAAGAGCATCCAGATACAATGCTTGGCAATTATTACCTAGGTAGATTTTATGAGGAAACTGGAGAACCTAAAAAAGCTATGAGAACTTACCAAAGTGCCTTTCTTTTGCAAGAGGTAGGAAATTTAACTAAAGACCTAATGTTGGAAAAATCTGATGCTATTAAAGCTGATTTTGGCTATTAAATTATAACTACTTATAAAAAAAGAGCCCGCTAATTATTAGCGGGCTCTTTTTCTTGAATTTTTGCTTACAGCTATATTCCTAAACTGTACTTTAGTTTCACACCATAAGCGTTTAATTTAACCTCACTAGCATTACTTGTACCTAAAACAGTATTATAAGTAAACTCAGATGGAATATCATTACTGTAATTAACCAGATCTTCAAACTCTTCACCGTCGTAAAGGTCATTTATACCATAATCAAAAAACAACCCTATATATATTGAATTATTAGATGAAAGCATTTGTTTTACACCAAGTTCTAAAGTTGCACTAAAAGCTGTTTTTAATTCTAAATCTTGGTTATTTACATTAATATTTCTATAAGTTCCAAATCCGGCAAACTCTGGATCAAAAAGTTCAACATTGTATTGCCTATAAAAACCACTTGTATTTAATGTTTTTATATCGGTTTCGTAATAAGCATCAATTGGCAATGCCACCTTACCACCAACAGCAATATAAAACCTAGAGACTCCAGAAGTTTCATATTGAACAACTAAAGGAATTGAAACAAATTGAGCTTTTTGTTGTTCTTGAAAATTTGTACCTCTATACCTAAATTCAAAATCTTCACCTTCACTATCTGTTGCATTATATGAACCTCTTATAACTTCATACCTTGAAGATGAAGAAACAGATTGGTACTCCAATCCTAATTGCAAGCTATAATTTTCAGATAAATGATAACCATAGTGAACACCTACTTGCCCACCTTTTCCGTTTCTTAGGCTTGCACCATTAAGACTGTAATCTAACGTTGAAAAAACGCCACTTACCGAACCTATTATTTCTCCTTTAATTTCTTGGCTAGAAGCCGAATAGCAAAAGTTAAGACTTATTACCAAAACTAAAATACCTCTCATTTTATTGGAAATTAAATGGTTCATTTTGTTATATTTTTTAATATTCATCTTGTCGTTTATATGGGTATGATCTAGTTATTCTACAATTAGTTTTATGACCTTGTTTACATTAGGCGAGCTAAAGTTGATCATGTAAATACCAGATTGTATAGTTTCTGGTAATCTTACTGTATGGCTAATTGCATCGTACCTACCTTGTTTTAAAACTTTACCAGACATATTAAATACAGTATAAATCATATTATCCAACTCTGTTGCCGGAATATCTGCACTAACATTTAATGTTCTATTAAGTTGAGTTGTCGGGTTTGGTGTTACTGAGATTGAATAGCTGTGTTGTAATTCTATATTAATAGCACAGGTTTGTAAAACATCTCCACTCACAGTAGTCATTTTAACAAAATAAGTAGCATTAGGATCTAACAAGTCTGATGTTGTTGCACCTGCAGAATAGTATTGTTCTGTACCAACAAGCACATTATCTTTATACCATTCATAAGCCACAAAACTATAACCTCCATTTGTATTAGGATTGTTATTTACAAGGAGTACATTATCAAACTTCTGTTCAGCGATATCATTAAATAAGAATTGTTTTTCAACTCTAATAGTATACGTTCTAACCATTGAACCATTTTGAGAAGTTACTACAACATCCTGCAAGTAAATACCAGGCACAGGAGTTTCAATCTCAAACACAGTTGCAGGAGTTACTATTGCACTAGGTTCTGCATCAATCACTACCTGAACACTATTTACTGTGGATCCACAATCAATAATATAGTTTACTAAATTGTCTGGATCGTTATAAACTTGCCCATCAATTGTAATAGTATTAATATTTGCGTTACTACTTTCTATAATTAACTCTTGAGACACTGGTGTTGCAGGTAGGTAATTGCTATCGCCTTCTTGGTTTGCTGCAATAGTTACCTGTCCAGTTGCCAATAACGTTACAAAGCCTTCTGCACTAACATCTGCAGGCTGATTTGTTCCTGTATAGGTATATGTATATGTAATTGGTAGTCCTGAACTTGCTTCTGCCATTAACTGAAAATCTGGGTCTACACCTATTTCTTTTACAGGTATAGGGTTAAATACAATTTCCTGAGTAGACCTATCAATTGTTAGTGTTGCTGTAAGTGTTATCTCATCACAATTTGGAGAAGTACTAGGAGGCGTAATTACTGCAGAAACTGTGTATATACCTGCGTTTATTGCACCGTTCGTAATTCCTGTACTTGGTGTAGTACTGTAAACAACACTAGCTCCATTTGGCAAGTTCAGGACTTCAATATCTTGTATATCTCCATCATAAATAAAGGTTTCATCATTAAACACTACTTGATCTAATGGTGAATTATTTACCGTTACATTTTGAGTTTGGGTTGATACATTTCCAACATCATCTGTATAGCTCCAAACCACAACTGTAGTTCCTGGAGTAGTTATAGGTAACACGGTAGTTGTTACTCCAGAAATTGAACCAGAACAATTATCTAAAGCTTTAGGAATTGGCAGAGATAGCACTGCACAATCTTCACTAATATCTGGAAGTACAGCTACAATAGGAACTGGTGCTGTAACATCCTCGATAATCACATTTTGAGTTTGTGTAATAATATTACCATTATCGTCTTCATAAGTCCAAGTTATTTCTGTTGTCCCTTGAACCTCTATTGGAAAGACTGTATCTGTTGTTCCTTGTACTGGTCCTGTACAATTATCGGTTGCAGATGGAATTGTAATACTCTCTACTATACATTCTGCAGTGATATCCTCAAGTGTTCCTGTATCAGCAACCGGACCTGAAACATCTTCAATAACCACATTTTGAGTTTGAGTACTTGTGTTTCCATTTTCATCTTCATACGTCCAAGTAATTACTGTTGTTCCTTGAGTGGTTATAGGTAAATTAGCATCATTGGCAACTGTAACATCACCAACACAGTTATCTGTTGCTGTTGGTGCTACTAATGTATCAACTTGGCATTCTGCCTCGACATCGGAAAGCGTCATCACATCTGGAGTTGGAGAAGTTATATCCTCAATTATCACATTTTGAGTTTGAGTACTCGTATTTCCAGATTCATCCTCATAGGTCCAAGTTACAATAGTTGTTCCTTGTTCTGTTATTGGGAAAGTTGTGACGGTAGTTCCTATTACAGATCCAACGCAATTATCTGTAGCAGTAGGTGCTGAAATATTGTCTACTTGACATTGAGCCATAACATCTTCAAGCACGAATAAATCGGCTGCCGGCGCAAGATTGTCTTGAACGGTGACCATTGCAGTATCTGTTGATGAATTACCATTATTATCTGTTACCATTAATGTAACCTCAACAGGTGTGTCTAAATTACTACAATCAAATGTACTTGGAGAAACAGATAATGTTTCTATTCCACAAGTATCTGAAGAACCATTATTAATATCTTGTACTGTAATTGTAGCCACTCCATTTTCATCTAACTGAACTGTTGTATTCATGGCGTTAGCTATTGGTAAAATAGTGTCCTCAATAGTTACCATAGCAGTATCTGTTGCTATATTTCCTCCTATATCTGTAACTGTCATTGTAACTTCTACTGGAGTTTCAGTATTTGAACAATTAAAGGAGTTTGGAGTTACTGTAATAGATTCTATACAGTTATCTGTTGATCCGTTATTAATATCATCTCCTGTAATAGTTACCGTACCATTCTCATCCAACTGAACAGTAATATCCATTGCTGTGGCTACTGGCACAGAGTTGTCTTCAATAGTTACAACAGCATCGCACGTCCCAACATTTCCAGCTTCATCAGTTACAGTTATTGTTACTGTATTTTCTCCAATATCATCACAAGTAAAAGTGTCTTGACTAAGTGCTATATCATATACTAAGCCACAATTATCGGCAACACTTTGATCTCCTTCGGGTACAAAGGCTACAAAGTCGTTTTGAGTGTTCCAGTTTGTGCTATTTCTTCCGGCAACAGTTAAACCAATAGTACCATCTATATTTTCTATGCCTTGTGTCATTGGGCTTCCTGTTACTGAAGTGCTATGAATTTCTATAACATTCGTACTTTCAAAAAGTTTTACCTGAGTAGTAACTTGTGGAGTTGAATTACAGCAAAATGGAATATCTGTAAATTGCAACACTGCTATTCTATTAGGCGCAACACCTGTTGTGGCATATGTTATACTACCACTTCCTTGCGGAAATAAATCATCCCAAGCGAAGGCTATCAAATTATTTGGTGTTGACGTATTTGGCAATAATTGACCGCCACAGCAACCATCATCCAGACCGCCGCCAAACATTAAAAAGCCGTTCGATGATATATAATATTCTGAGTAATCATTATTAAAGAAGCTAAAATCAAACCCAAGAGGAATGGCTCCAGAAACTGAGTCATCACTTAAAACAACTTGTGTAGAGTTTGCAGAAATATCAATTGGAGCGAAGGTTCCTGACTGATCAATACTGTAAGTGACTGAACTTGAAATTAAATTTGCGATAACATCATCTTGTGTGATAGTCGCTACGCCATTATTATCTAACTCTACAGTTACATCTTGACACTCTACAACCGGTGCTTCTGTATCGTTTACAGTGACATCAAAAGAACATGTAGCCTGATTGCCAGAATTGTCCGTAACTTCATAGGTTATTGTAGTTGTACCTATTGGAAACTCACTTCCAGATGGCAATCCTGCGGTTTGTTGTATTCCTGATTCATTAAGTATAAAGTTATCTAAAGAGACATCACTTGTTGATGTATTTTCCCAAATAAGGCCTGTTATATTTCTCCAGTCTTCATTTGAAGGAAATACATTAAGCCCCGTTTCTTCTGGTATAAATGTAGCCATAGATGGTAATGCTGTAAACCTCATACCTGTTTGGCAGGCTATAAAAGAAGATGGAGTGAAAGTTTCTCCTCCATTATACTCCCAAGTATTTCCTGTATTAGAATGAATAAGCATTCCCTGCCCATCACCACAACCAACAGGCCAAGGTGCATCTATATGCTCGCTAGCAAAAGCGGTAATTACCATACCTGACTCTGTATACGGTGAACCAAAAGTTGAAGAACCTGTAAAGTTTAAAGTCACTTGAACATCGTTATCAATTACACAATTATCTGAAAACTCCGGTATATCAAAATTCACTACAGCACCACACAGTCCAGGATCATTGCTTACAACAATATTTTCTGGACAAGCTACTGTTGGTGCTTCCGTATCTTCTATAATTATTTCTTGAGTTTGTGTAGATATGTTTCCAGCTTCATCCTCATAGGTCCAAGTAATAGTTGTACTCTCTGAGATTGGAAAAGCAGTATTTGAAGTTCCATTAATTTGGCCAGAACAATTATCTGTTGCTGTTGGTGCTACTAGGCTATCTACTTGACACTGTTCATTTATGTCTTCCAACGTCATCATATTTGCAACTGGTGGTGTAGTATCTGTAATAAACACATTTTGAGTTTGGGTTAACATATTACCAGAGGAATCTTGATATGTCCAAGTTATGGTTGTATTCTCTGTAATTGGGAATATGGCATCAGTAATTCCAACAACTTGACCTTCACAAGCATCTGTAGCTGTAGGCGCTCCTATACTATTTACTTGACATTCACCAATTACATCGTCTAATATTAAAACATCTGAAATAGGACCTTCAGAATCTTCAACAGTTATCGTAAAACTACAAGTACTTGTGTTTCCAGAAGCGTCTGTAGCTATAAATGTATTTGTAGTAATACCAACAGGGAAAGCACTTCCGCTAGGTAATCCTTCAGTTTGGGAGATTTCTACACAACCTTCATAACTTAAAATAATCTCACCATTCCCAGATCTAATACCTGTTGTCGTAACACTATTAGTTAATGTTCCAAGGTAAGACGAACCTCCTGCACCACCTCCAGCTGCAGCACCAGAACCATTGGTTGGTATAGCACCACTGCCGCCACCATAATAGCCACCGCCGCCACCGCCACTTGCAACACCATAATTAGCAGGCAAACCATTTCCTCCTAAACCAAAAGCTCCTGGATTACCATTAGTACCCTGTGTACCCATACCACCAGAGCCACCAGCTGTTGCTGTTGCACCAGAACCACCAGATCCTGGATTAAAATAAGAACTATAATTAGGGTCTGCAGGGTCTTCTCCATTTACTCCTGTTATACCGCCACCATCGCCACCGTCTCCTCCTACACCACATGGTACACAAGAACCATTAACGTATGAGCGACCGCCACCGCCACCGCCACCAGCTACAATTACGCGATTTATCAAGTCACTTCCACCTTGACGCACATCAGAAGATCCACCACCACTGCCTCCAAATCCATTAGAACCTCCGCCACCTGCAAGAGCAGCACCTCCAGTACCACCACCATTAAATCCACCAACACCATTGGTACCTGTTCCTCCTACATAAATTTCTAAGGTTTCACCAGGTGTTACAGATAATATGCCTTCTGAATAACCTCCTAAACCGCCAACTGAATTTTGATAGTCATCTACAGTTATAGCCTGACCTTGAGCTCCCCAAGATTGAATGAAAATTTCTGTTACACCAGCAGGCACAATAAAAGACTCTGGAGCTCCAGTAAATGAGAACGTAATACTATCTGAAGTCGAATTAACGCTACAGTTATCTGTTGTAGTAGGAAAGTTATAATTTACAATAGCTTCGCAACTTCCAGGATCAGAATTAACTATTATATCATCTGGACAGGTAATAGTTGGCGCTTCAGTGTCATTAACTATTACATTGAATGTACAAGTAGCAGAATTTGAACTAATTGAATCAAACCTATATAATGTTTCTGCAGGATTCGCACCATCACCAGAAACACCATATAATGTTCCATCTGCACTAAAAGAAATTCCTGCGATTTTTGTTCCTGTACTACCAATACTCTCTCCGATACCAGTTGAAAGATCTATTGAGGCTAAGCCACGTAGTCCTCCACTTAATTTATATACGATATAGGTAATACCTGTTATAGGGCTAGTAGACAAACCATTTGATCCAGAAGTGATTTCAACACCATCTATAACTACTGGAACTGTTGATAAGGTTACACCTGTAGTTGGGTCAAACTCTACCAATGCAGAAGAAAATGGATCTACTCCAAAAACACTATTCCCGTTTACAGCGTAACCTCTAATATAATCTCTATCTAAAGTTGATAATAAAGAGAACGTTCCATTGTCAGTATTAATTAAAGCTATATTCTCATCTCTATCCATAGCAACAAAACCATTAAGAGGCGGATAATATACCATACCAACTACTTCTTGTTCTATTCCTGCCGGATATGTATTGCCCGGAGCAATATTAGCTCCAACTGTAAGAGTATTTAAATTGATTGGTTCAAAATATTGGTTTCCATCAGAAATTCCTGATGCATGATACAATACTCCGTTGGTTGGATTAAACGCTATTGCTTCACCATCATTACCATTTCCAAGTGTTAATATTTGCGTATTTGTTGCTTCTGGACTATTACCCTCATTAACTGTTACTGTAACTGGTGTTGACCCCACAGGAAAAAAAGTTCCAGATTCCTGTGAATACGATACAAAAAGTTCACTACTGCAGTTGTCAGCTGTAATAGCAGACGGATATGTAACAATTGCACCATAGTTTCCAGGGTCATTGCTAACAACAATATCTTCTGGACAAATAACTGTTGGTGCTTCAGTATCTTCTGCCATAACAGTAACAGAACCACATCCTGCTGATATTGCACAACCACCTTCACCTCTAACTAAATATTGTGTGTTACTATTGGGAGTAACTTCAAATGTAGTTGTCGTCGTCGTTCCTACTAAGGTACCACCACAAGAACCTGAGTAAATAGCCCATTGTGTTGCATCATTTAAATTTCCAGTTATTGTTAAAACAACAGACTCTCCAGGACAAACATTCTCTGAAGATGCAGAAATTGCTGGTGTATCTGGATCCGTACATGGGTTACCTACAAGCACTCCATTTGTATTACCAATATTTGAGAGTGTAAGATTTGCATTGTTACCAAGAGTATCTGCTATACTTCCTCCATTTATCATTAATGTACCTACCTCAACACCATCTGTATCTAAATCACCATCTAACACAGTATACCTAAAAAGCAACCCATTACTTCCACTACCACTAACATAAGCAGCTTGCTTGGTAACTGTTCCTATTACAATAGACAATTGCGGAGTACCTCCAAATGTGTTTACTATTGCGTTTTCATTAAAGTTAATTATGAAATCTAAGTTTTGACTTGTTGTATATGTTGCACTTACAGGTACCGTCACACTAGTAACAACTGGACCTAAATTATCCATCAGATAATCTTCGTTTACTCCAGTTGGCGTTGTGTTTACTAAAGAGTTTCCTGCTAAATCTGTAATGCTATAACCAGAGCTTAACCCTAATGAAACTATTCCATTTACATTTGAAAGATTTCCATTTTCATAAGCTAATCTATAACGCATAGTTGCTTGTTGTGAAAAATCAGAAATGAGAGATGAAGATCCAATAAGTTCAAAATCATTTAGACTAATATTTGAAACAGGTTCATTAAATGTTATATCAAAAGAGATTCTATCCTCATTAGTTTCCCGATTTATAGGATCTACTCTTACGATACTATCTATACGAGGCGCAGTAGTATCTCCAGATTCGATTGTTATTGAAAAAGTACGACCAGATATTGCTGCAGCACCATCTTCTCCACCATCGGAAAGATTAAATACAAAGCTATCTGTACTAGCGGCTCCATTTGTATTTTCATAAGTTAGACGATTGTTATTAATGTCTGATTGCGTAAATGTTCCATTTATACTCAATATGGTACCATTAAGCCTCAAATTTCCATTAGAAGGAACATTACTTACTGTAAATACAAGTCCTGTTTCTCGATCATCTGGATCTAGACCCAAAAGATGAGTAGAAGCAATTACTGTAGAGTCTAAATTATTTGCGGTTAGCGTATTATTAATTACAGAAGTTGGAGCATCATTTATAATTAAGGCGAAACCAAGTGAATAATATTCTGAAGAATCTATATTAGTTGTTAAACCCAAGGCATTAGTAACACTAAGGTTATAGCCTCGACCATTATTAGTGCCAAAAATAGTAGGATTTTGTCCTGTGTTTTGATACATCACAGAGCGTAATGCAGCAGTTGCCTGAGCTGCACTACCATTTCCAGTTATTGTCCATTGTGATTTATCTGCAGAACTAGAAATAGAATAACCGTTTGAATTACTCAAGGTTAATATATCGTTTTCATCTGATCCAGCAGCACCTGAACGCTCTGTAATAACCATTTGTGTGATATTAGAAGAATCACTTATAGACACTTGATTGTTTAATGCTATTGCCGGTCCGTTTTCAGAAAAACCTACTCCAATAATGTTTGAAGTTACCGTTGGCGGTCCAGCTACAGGAGCTTGTGTAACATTTATGGTCACACTCCAACTCGCACTTTCGGCTATGTTTGCAACCACAGCAGCTGCATATGTACCAGGAGACGTAAAAAAAGGTGAGGAGCTTATGCTCCCACTAAAGCTTGGAGGATATGTGACAAACGCTTCTTGATTAGGACCAAATGCAAAAAAACCATTACTAATTCCAAAATTATTTTGAATAGTGTATGTGATACTTGTAATGGTTTGTCCTGTTCCTATAACAATTTGCCAGTTATCTTGGCTATCTGTAGGTGTATCTAATGAACCTGAAAAAGTATTTGCCCCTGCTACTAAATTAAAAGTAAAGTTTGAATCTGTTGTTGGTCCCGATGGAAAATCTGTGCCTTCTGTTTGAGAAGTTGCAGTAAATGAACCAATAATAATAAAAAGTGCTGAGCACCATAAAGTAATTTTATTCATAAGATGTCGAGTTACGATAAGCAGCTCGAAATTAGGGATAAAACTTAAACCTAATTAACATTTTTTTAAGTTTTGTGACAAACTCTTAAAATTAGGGATGAAATTTACATTCACCCTAAACACCTGTCTCTTATACACATCTCCGAGCCCACGAGACTCCTGAGCATCTCG
>OJHG01000447.1_pt1 | contig 19763 bp, 14 predicted proteins | sample 1594761 | NCBI WGS metagenome assembly OJHG01 (sample SAMN05416786, study PRJEB24817) | seawater metagenome | isolation source: Sea water | place: Canada:Atlantic | collected 2013-07 | reverse complement strand
ACGAGATGCTCAGGAGTCTCGTGGGCTCGGAGATGTGTATAAGAGACAGACTCAAAGTAAATCCATTTCGTCCGCGATATAAGTGGGAACTGGCTTCTTTGTAACAGCCTTGTTTTACATATTTATTAAATTCAATATGTGAAACACAGCATATTATTACATTAAATTATCCATTTAGTAATATGAAAAACTGTTAACTTATATAACTCCTTTGAATACTAGAACTGTTAGTGGAAGAACCGATAATAAACAGTTAAAGTATTGTAATCGAAGATTTTACTTCCCAATACAAACACGGAAAATAGATTTCAATTATGAATTACAGCCAGAAATTAAAAACAACACGATCACGTCAATCATCAATTGAAGGAAGATGTTTCAACGAAGAAATGGAAAGTGATCGAGGTCGCGCTGTTAATTCTGCTGCTGTTAGACGCTTACAACAAAAGACCCAAGTTTTTCCATTGGAAACTAATGCCGCAGTGAGAAGTAGACTAACGCACTCGCTTGAAGTACAGCAGGTTGGCCGATATATCAGCAAATTAGTAATAAAAGAATTTTCAAGTAGGGGATTATTGGAAGAACTTGAAATAGCAGACAATATTGATGGTTTCATTAGTGCAATTGAAGTTGCCTGTCTGCTTCATGATGTTGGTAACCCCGCATTCGGACATTTTGGTGAAGAAGCAATAAATATCTGGGGGAAAAAAACACTTACAGATATCTTTAATGAGAAATATGCAAACGAAAGGGATTGTAAAAAACTAATTAAAGATTTATCTAGTTTTGAAGGAAATGCTCAAGCGATAAGATTACTTCATAGCCTCCAATCATTGAACTTAACGTACACTCAACTGGCTTGCCTTATAAAATATACACGTGGCGCATATGAAGACAAACCAATAAAAACAGATACTTATGCATACAGAAAGAAAAAGCCTGGTTTTTATTTCTCTGAAAAAAATCTATTCGAAGATATAAAAAAGGAGCTATCTATTGCTGACGGGTGCCGCTTTCCCTTAACTTATATAATGGAAGCTGCTGACGATATATCTTATTGCATCGCTGATGTAGATGATGCTATTGATAAAGGTATTTTAACTGTAGAACAACTCCACATTGAGATAAAAAAAACGTGGAACAATTTCAAAGATGATCCTGATATCAAAGATGAAATAGTAGAAAACGGCTATCTTCTCAAAATAGCAGACCGTGCGTATAAAAAGTATCAAGAAGAAGAACACAACAAAGACCACGCTTATATACTTACACTACGCACTACACTGGTAAATGAATTATCAAAATATGCAGCAAAAAGATTCATAGATAATCACGAACTGGTATTTAACGGTGAATTCGATGAATCATTACTAGATGGCCATGATGAGTTTAATCTAGCTACAGAAACGTTTAGAAATGTTGCTATCAATAACATATTTAATAGTAGGGAAATCGAAAATCTAGAACTTAAAGGGTATGCCGTAATTTCTGGTTTACTAAAAATTTATACCCCTTTGATTGAATTAACCTATGATGAATTTAAAGAACTAGTCAGCACTAACTTATTAAAATCACGCCCAATTGAAACAAGGCTTTTTCACAAGCTTTCAGGTAAACATAAAGGTAGATACAAAGAAGACGTTAAAGCTATCTATGCTAATGAGTTACCACTCAACAACGATAAAATGATGGAGTTATATGCTAGGACGAGGCTTATCATAGATTATATTAGTGGTATGACAGATCAATTTGCTCTAGAAGAGTTTCAAAATTTATCTGCTATTAAATAATTATCTCCCATTCACCTTGTTGGTTTAAAATCTATGCCTAACCAACAAGATGGGCTACTTTAAACCAAGATTTTTCTTTATATCTAAAGGCATATTACTTAAAAGTCGTGCATATAATTCTTCACAATTATTCTTCTGAAGTTTTACTAAATCCTTTTCTTGTTTTTGGGCCTTCTTTTTAATTTCATCTTTTGATAGGTGCTGTAATCCATGTTTAGGTTTATTGATTTTTAATTCTTTTTTCTCTTCCAATTTATCATTAACGTCATCATAGTACTCAGATAATTTCACTGAATAGCTAACATCATTGAAAATTGGCTGAGGATTTTTTCCTATTTCTTTCGCTACTTCTGTTTTTGATATCTTATAACTGAACTTGTTTTTAAAGTCCTTCTCATCTGAATGTGTATTGATATATCGCAATTTAGCTGTTTTAAATTTATTAATTGCATCATAAGCCTTTCCCGGTGTTTCCCCCTCTACTGCCCAACTAGGACGATTTTTATCCTCAACTGGTTTATTTAAAGGGCTGTCTTCACCTAAAAATTCTTTAAGATAATCATCTGCCATTTTCTGTGTCCTTCATTTGATGAACAATATCAATTGTTTCTTTTAGATAGTTGATAAATTTAGCGTACCGAGGATCTGTTGAATTTTCATTCAATTCTTTTACTCTCTTTAAGGCTAAATTAACTATTTCAAGATGAGGCAGTTTAAAAGAGAAAGGAAGGTTAGGATTCCTACATGCATCAGTATCATGTCTGGTATAAACCACAATGCCATCAAAATTTCCACTTTCTATATCACCATTAATGCACCCTAAACAAAACCCAGGGGTCGCATTTTGTCGCTGTGGCTCACCACCTATTGAACACTTTGCATTATGTTGAGTGTTTGTTCTAAGGAAACAGGTTACCCAAGGGTTGGCCTTTATATCAATTATTCGCTTGTCTGCAATTGAGCTAACTAATTTATCATACTCTTGTGAACTATAAACTTTAGTAATAGATATTGCCTTGGATATAAATCGATCAAGACCACCTGCAAATTCACGTTTTTGATCACCCATACTATTTACATGCTTGCGAACAACAGCATTAATCGTAGTTCTTTTTCCAACATTGTAAATAGACCTTAATTCTTTATTTCTTAAATAAGCCATAAAGAACCTCTCATCCATATGCTTAAAGTTTGCCCGTATAAATCGCCCAACATCTCCTCTATATCTTCTTAGGACAGCCTCTGCCCATATATGTCTAAATGCGTGTGGAGTGGCGTTCAGTGTATCTCGAACAAACTCTTCCTTAACAACAGCAACAGCTTCGGCTTGAAAAGAAAAACTGTCAGAAAGTACAGCTCTTTTAGTCTCCTCTGTAAGGATTTCATTAAGCAATTCTTCTTCTTTACTATCCAGTTTGCTACAACGATATCTTCTCAATGTTTCTGCAAACCTTACTGTAGATCCGTTCTCCCCTTTATAAGGTTTTTGGGCTAGCGTTCTAATATCGGCACCTTTCCTCAATTTTTCTTTTAATGAAATTAGCGCAATAACAGAACTGTTTTTCAGGTCATATTCTGATGTTAATCTTAAATATCGCTCTTGTTCAATCTCAGTAAGCTCAGTTTTCAGATTTTCATAACTTTCTAATTCATCTAAATCATTAAACACCTGATATTTAAATGGAAAAGTAAGCCATAAACGAGACACTTGTTCAGCAATAATTTTTCTAAGTGCTATAGTTTCTGAAAAGTCTTTCGATACCAATGCTGGTAAATTATTACCAGCGCTATTTAAATTAGCGAGTTGATGAGTAAGAACATGGGTAGATAACGTTATTTCTCGTTCTAATGGTGTTTCACCACTAGTCTTGGGCACTATCCAATTAACATAAAATCTAAAGGGTGTGTAAACCGAGTCAAGAACCTCTTTATTAATTGCAACGGATATTGCCGACAAAGAAAAGCCAAACTCACTAGCTCGCCACCCAGTATAAGCTACGAAACATGTGACCCCAGCCGACTCAACTTCATTTAATATTGTGGTGAGTGAATAAAAGTCTATTTTTTTTGGTGTGAGTCTTTCAATACTTGTTCGGCAAACATTAGTAACGTCATCTAAGGTAATTTTAAAGTTTTGAACGTGTTTATCACACACGCGATCAAAATAAGAAACTCCCCAACCGCAATTGACAACAAAAGCTTTATCTTTAGCAAGAGATGCTTTGTACTCCTCGCAGATACTATTTCTAGATTTTATTTCATTATTATAAAACCGAGTGTAAAGCATCGCTCTAATAAACTCTTGCGTGTCAAAACGTGTTGTTGGCAAGTTTAACTCTTTGGCTATAGAGTTGATTACTTTTAATGTGAATGCTTTTTGATTAACTATGATTTCATTATAATTTTGACAAAATGTTGTCAAAGTTTTCTTTCTTATTGAAAGTTTTTTTTCCTTTAATCCTATATGGCCTTGTTTTTTTAATTCAGAAGATTGATAGTTGGGTTCAGCAACACCCATTAGCGTATCTACAACCTCTTTTTTCAAATTGGTTTTGGTGCCATCTGCTATCTCATCATCCTTTTCAAGTTCATTTAAAATATCCTTTAAGGACTTTCGTGCGGCAGTTGCATATGAAATATTATCTTCAAAAAGCTCTGCACAAAAATCAACATAATGACGGCCTACGTCCAGCCCCAGAAAATCAAACGAACCGCCTTTTTTATAATCTGCAAGTGTTAAGTTGGCCTGTGCTAAACATGCGTTGTTTAATGCTACATTTTGATCATGCTGATCAATTCGACCTATTAATAAATCAATATCATTTGATTGTAGAGTTCGATAAATGGATTGCAGATCCAACCTTTTAAACCGAGAACCATAGGCAGGTATTGAATGTCTTTTTATAAAACCTTTATCTGAAAAATCATGTGTTAGTAGTAAAGTTAGAAACTCTTCAAGATCACTTTCCTCCAATGCTACTACTTGCTTCTCTTTTAAGAACGCAAATAACATTTTTAATCTTTCTAAATACCAAACAATCCGATAATCTACAGAGCCACTAAAATTTTGTTCCAATAATAACCACTTTGCAAAACCGATAGGATTCAATTCAACCGTTTCACCATTTTTAATATTCACAGTTATTTTATCTACAAACATCAACTCTTGATGTTCAAAAGCAGTAAAATCTAGTTTCGCAGTATACCCCTTATATGTGCTGTGACTAAAAGGTATCTCCCATATCAATTCATCAAGAGATACAGATTTTGAAGGATCTAACTGACACAGCATGTCATTACAACGTAGTGAAAATTTACTTTGTAAAATTTCATTATTTTCACAAGGTTCTGTAAAAAGTGTATTAAACAGCATTTAGACTCCTCCCGTTTGTGCTACAAACAATGGCGGTAAGTGCTCTCGAAATTTTTTATACATTATTTCTCCTTTCAAGACTACATCACGTGAAAATAGCCGTTGAGAAAAAACTTCCTCAATCCACTCTGCCGTAGGAAGTGCTGTATAAAAAAGAAAATCAGGTGCATTTTGTGAGATATGAATGTGCTTATACTCAAGCTCGGTAAGAAAATGTTTAAATTTCATAACTGTTTCAGGTGATTCGACTAAATACATTAAATCCGGCAAGTCACCTTGCTCAGCTTTTCTATTTACATCAAAGCCCAACTCATTTACTCGGCCACTTTCTCGTTGAGTTACAATCTTCAAGCGAGCTAGAGTGTCTTTCTTACGTTGTTCAATAAACTCTACCGCTTTAATGAAGTCACTGTAATAGGTTGCTTTTTCACTTTGTGAAGGTCGAAATAGGTTTATCTCAATATCGTGCATTATTGAACGTGTGATAAGTCCACAATTGTTTTTCCAGGTTTCATTAGCTTCGTTTAAATAATCACTTCGCTCTGTTTCTGTTGTATGAGATCGATAATTCACTAGTTTAGTTGGATCAAATGTATCTGATTGAGAGTGTATACTGGTATTTTTAATACTTTCAAAACCAAATAAGCGAGATTTACAAGGGGTTTCACAACAAACTAGCCACTCTTGAGCACTCCCCATTTTACGATTTATAAAGCTTTCCTTTTTTACACCTTTACTCAGTATCTTATTAGTACCATCAACAAAAACAGATGTACTCTCATGAGTAGAAAGATTTTTTTTAATTAACGTTTTAAGCGATGATTCAGCAAGAAAATTAAATAGGACTGCGGCTACCGATAAAGCTCCAGTTTTTAGTTCACTTATCCCTTTATTTATAACTAAAGGAGAGTTTTTTATATCAAAATTGGCAGTACGATCTGAAAGAAAAGCCAATATTGCTTTACCATAGTGATTTTTAGCATCAATCATCTTGGTATTGTGCACAGCATGAGCACGCGACTTAAAATAGTTACTATCGATATGTGTTATTTTATTATTTTGGAGTTTTATAAGTTTAAAATCACTAAACTTTAAGCGGAAGATGTCTGTTACTGCCACAGTTTGATAAGCCATCAAGCTAGCAAATAAGAAATGTTCCGCACGGCAAGTCGGGACAGGGATAGTTTGTTCTGAACTATTAGCGTAATCCAATAATTCTAATAAAAACTCTGGTGTAAACAGTAAACAATGAGGAGTTGCTTGCTTAAATACCGTTTTAACTTTGCCATTAATTGTAGATTGCTGGCTAAACTCAAGGTGTTCTTTAAACCTATTTCTAACATTTGGTATAACTTCATGGGAACACTGTGAATAGATGAGCGCATCAACAGCGATCTCCAATTGACTTGAATTACCATACTGCTTTATCAAAGAAGACATGCAACTAAAAAACTCTCTTTTGTAGTTAAGCGTTTCTACTTTATGCTGTGCTGAATCACTTTCAAAATTAGGGTCATTCTTGCCATCAGGATAATTTTTAGCGATAGGTTTTTCACTTAAAATGGGGAAACTTATACGAGTAACACCAGATACCTTAAAAAGGTTAATCAAAGCATGCTTTGCATGGTGTAGTTCAAGTAATGCTGTTTCAACCGTAATTCTGAATGACTTAATCAATGATTTTGGTGAGGCTACTCGATTGTATAAATCGTTGCCAACGCCCAAGTCATCTATTCTCAACCAAAGGTGAGAGCCAAACCAACCTGTTAATGTTTTTTGCTCAACATCATCACTCGGAGCAGGTTTGGTTTTTGTTAACAAATCAAGATAGCGATACTCCTCATTTGACAGTTGTTGGTTACCAAATGGTTTATAATCAAGAGCCTTATTTAGTAAATAGGTTATTTCCTTCAAACCTGTACTTTGAGTTTTCACTCCATCAGTTTTGACTCTATGTGTTTCATATTGCTTTAAAATATCCGCTCTATTACTATCAGTGATTGTAATATCATTTAAAAAACTGATAAAACGTGGAGCAATTTGAGAAATGTAAACTCTAGGTAAATTTCCACCTATTTTCAAAACATAAGCTAAATAAAAAGCAGTATATATTGCCGAAAATATAAGAGATTTTTCTCTAGTCGCACCGCTGTTTAAAACTATAGTTCGGGCAGAATTACCTTCACTGGCAGGAACAACAAATTGGTCTACATTGATATTATAATGTATAGGCGTAACATCAAGACCTTGCTTGAATTCTTGGAGCATTTTACTCTGTTGAAGTTTTAAATGCTGCTCGCTGTTCCCGTCAATCATTACAGGCAGCCTCTATTCTAATCTTTACATCACACGATCTAATATAATCACGTGTTGTTTTAGGTGGTTCTTTGCCACTTGTAGCATGACCAAGCAATTTAGCAGTAACAAAATAGGGTTGAGACATATGGGTTAAGTTATCAATTTCCATTCCATTTTCTTGAGCAGCATCATAGAACGTATCAGTACCAAAAGAGTGTCTTAATATATGGTAAGATTGCTCTAACTGAAGAGAATCAAGGTACTCCGGTAATAACCCCATCTCTTGTTTCTTTAATATGGTGTTTCTCACATCAGCGAAAGCTCTTTCAACACATTTTTCTGATATTTCTTTGAGGTGTCCTGAAGTAGGATCTGTAACAAATAAATTATCAATTTCACATTTAGGTCTTTCCTTATCCTTATATCTCTTGAAACATTTTAAAGTTTCCCTAGGGATATAAAGCATTCGAGATATACCACCTTGTCCATTATTAGATTTAGAGTATTTACCTTGCAAATAAAATTCAAAATCTTGTTGATTAGGGTTTTCTTTCATCTCACGAAACAGAGAATCTAGTCCTTTATAATGGTCTCCTCCTGCTTTAAAATCTTTAAGTAGAAAGCCAATATTTTCTTTCGCCCGAACTCCACATGTCCCTCCAGCTCTTAAAATAGATTCATCTCGAAGGTTTCTAGCATTAGCATAAATCTGTGCCCTTAATCCTTCTGAAAAATACTTAGGGACCCCGCGCTTCTTAGTATTTTCATTGGCTGTATTTAAATTGTCAGCTTCAATGTTAATAATTTTCAAATCAGTAAAACCATTATATGCCAGGTAATTATAATAAGCTCTGAGTGCGTTAAGAGCCTTTCTTGCCATTGGTTTACTCTTTGACTTCTGAATTATAATAACTTCATTGATATAATAATTTAAAATTTCATCTGGTATATTGTGGTGAAACTCTAGTGAAATAAAATTTTTATCTCGTGAATATTCTTCTAACCAAAGTAAAAAGTTATTAAGCTCATTAATGATTTTTGCTATGGTTGTTTTAGCTACATTTTGACTAACCAATTCTGCTTTTTTAATTCGTCTATTACCTTCATCAATATATGCCAATCTATATTTTATTCTTGTAGAATGAAGTGAATGTGAAAAGATTGACGGCATTACCAACGGAATACCTTCATCATTACAAAACAATACTGAATTAAACTTTTCACTTTTAAAATGATACATAACTTTTACTAATCACCTATTTAAATTTACAATAGCATATGAACAACATTTACACATACTTTTTTATTCTTTTTGATGGGTGTAGGTTTCCTTTTGGTCATGGTGGTGAAGTAGCCTTACATTATATGATGCGAGACCACGGTGGCTTTGAAGGCAATGGCCAAACTTTTCGCATTGTTGCTCATTTAGAACCATTTAGTGAGCATTTTGGTATGAATTTAACGCGCCGTACTTTACTGGGTTTAATAAAGTACCCACAAATAATGGGTAAGTTACAGCAAGCTAGCTCTGCAAAGTTACCTGATTCTTTTCGACAACTCAAAGCTGATAAATGGCACCCACCAAAAGGTTTATATCTTGACGATATGGACATGATCAATTGGGTATTATCACCGTTAAGTCAGCAAGATAAGGCACTGTTTCAACAGTTTAAAACGAAAGACAATCATCATAGTAAAACAATTTATAAGTCTATTGATTGTTCTATGATGGAGTTAGCTGATGATATTGCCTATGGTATACATGACTTAGAAGACGCCATTGTTACCGGTGTTGTTAACCAACAAGACTTTAACCAACATGTTATTCAAAAACTCCTCAAAGTTGACGATACTTGGTTACAAGACTACAGCAAAACACTAGCGGATAACCTTTTTAGTAACCAACGTTATATACAAAAAGAAGCTATTGGTGGCTTAGTAAACTATTTAATAACCGCCATTGAGTTAGTTGATATTAATAAAACCAAAAACGTTAATTTTGAAGAGCCACTTTTACGCTTCAATGCGGTTCACCCCATTATTGCTGCGCAAACATTGCAAATTTTCAAAGACTTTGTTTATCAATTTGTGATTAAGCAAACGTCAATTCAGCAATTAGAATATCGCGGCCAACAAATAGTCATGGAGCTATTTGAAGCACTTGCTTCTGATCCTGAGCGTTTATTACCTAAAAGCACAGTAAAAAGATGGCAACAAGCACAAGAGAACAATCAGAATCAACATCGCGTTATTGCTGACTATGTTGCGGGCATGACCGACGAATATGCGACCAGACTTTATCAAACCTTATTTTTACCCATTGGACAAACCGGTTTTGGTAAGCACGACTATTAAATTATAAACATTATGCCTGTGCATACATTATTTCAATAAATAGAGACGTTATCTAACTATGGCTAAAATGCTAGATATATATTGTGGCAGCAATGCCTTAAAAACAATTAAAGAACATGGTATTAAACAAGAACTTTTTAGCACTATGCTAGGCGCCAGTGGCGGACCAAAATGGTTTAGTTTATTTGGTTTAGACAAATACCTTTTTGGCGAATTTTTTAAAGATCGGAGTACTGAATTAAACTTAGTTGGCTCTTCAGCAGGTGCTTTTCGATTTGCAGCCCTAAGCCAAAAAGATCCAGTAAGCGCTATTACACGTTTAGCAACGTTATACGCCGAAACAACTTATTCTGTTAAAGCTAATAAAAATGAAATTACCGCAAAGGCTAGAACATTACTGCAAGGTGTTTTAGGCCATAATGGCAGCAATGAAATTATTAACAACCCAATTTTTAAGGCTCATTTTATTGTTGCAAAGTGTCGGGGTTTAACCACATTAGAGCAAAAAATCCCATTACTTTTAGGCTTAGTTTCAAGTATGGCAATGAATCAAGTTAATCGAGGTTTGTTAGCTAGACAATATCAACGTTTTATTTATCATCACCCGACAAGCCAACTAACCATTAGCGATAACTTTAAATTTAACACTCAACACAGAGCATTAAATAATGACAACCTGATCGATAGCTTACTTGCTTCTGGCTCGATACCTGTGGTGATGGAAGGTATTAAAGATATTATTGGCTCACCAAAAGGTATGTACCGTGATGGTGGAATTATTGATTATCATTTTGATGTTGATATAAAGCCGGCTTCTGGCTTAACACTTTACCCGCACTTTTCGCCAACGCCTAAAGCGGGTTGGTTTGACAAAAATTTAGCCCGTAAAGTGAATAGTCAATATTACGCAAATACGGTCATGCTAGTTCCTTCGCCAGAGTTTATTGCCCGTTTACCTTTTTCAAAAATACCTGATCGCAATGATTTTACAAACTTAGATGCTCAATCAAGATTAAAGTATTGGCGAACCGTTTTAGCTGAATCAGAATGTTTAGCCGATGAATTTTCAAAAATATTAGTATCACCGGATATCAACGCCATTAAACTTATCGATTAAAATAATTGGCAAAATGTCAGTCATTGAGCGATAACTAATTATGACCTCAAATAAATCAGGGATGATATGACAAAAAGCAATTTAATCGTTTGGGATGAAGCTCGTTTTGAAGTAGGCATTGAGGACATTGATAACCAACATCGAAAACTCGTAGGTTATGTCAATAACTTATCCCTCGCGGTAAATAGTCATTTAGAGGAAAGTCATCTTTCAGCTTTATTTATGGAGCTTTATAATTACATAAAGCTTCATTTTAAAACCGAAGAAATTTATTTTTGTACACTCAATAGTGACGATTGTTTATTGCACGAGCTACAACATAAACATTTCATTGAAGAGCTAGATAGAATAATCGCTTTGAATGAATTCAAAAAAAATGCACGCGAAGTGTTATTCTCTCTTACCGACTGGCTTGTTCATCATATTCAAGTTGAAGACAAAAAATTTATCACACAAAATCAACATCAAAGCCTTATATAGCACTTAATCTGATATAATTTTTTGATAAATTGCACAGGCCGCACCTGCGGGATCTTTTATCACCGCGTATTTGTCACTACCCATTGATTTTATTTCAGTTACCACACTACCACCTTTAGCTTTTACAGCTTTAATAGACGCCTCAATATCAGCGACTAAAAAGTAAGGTAACCATGTAGGCGGCAAATCTTTATTTACACCTTGTGCATGGCAAACGCCAGCTACAGCTTCACTATTAATTGGCTCAAGCATGGCATAATCATCATATTCTCCCATGGAAATATTTTCGCTTTTCCAGCCAATAACATCTTCATAAAATGACTTTACCTCTGTTGCATTAGTTACCGACAAATCAAGCCATGCCATAGTACCTATTTTATTATCAGTCATTATTAATTCTCCATTTATTGTTTTGGGTTTCGTGGATAGAAATGTTCAGGTAAGCAATTTATATGTTCAAAAAATCGTGTGTCTTTATAAGGCAGTTTCATAAAACCAGAAATTCCACTACCGGTAATAGTAGGAAGTAACTGCAAAATTTCAGTTAAACACTGATTAAACTCAGTTTCTTTATCATGGTTTAATAACATTAAGTAACTGTGAATTTTTAAATGTCGAGGCAGCACCTCAAAAATTATACAACCCGTATGATGGATCTGATTTAAGCGAGCTAACACCGCCATAATTTCTTCAGGCAAATAGAGGTATTCGTCTGGATCTACACCATCTTCAAAATAAGAATGTAGCTTTGTTATATCGTCGATAACGGCAACATCACTTACATCATAAGGAATTTTTTGGGTTGAACTGGCTTGAAATGGCTCTTCTTCATTCACTCGTTCAATATGTAACGTTTTGCGAGCATTGAACAGACAACTTTTAAAAACCCCAACTCTAAATATACCTTGAGCTAGCCGTATCATATTATTCACAGCACTTTGAAAAGAGGTTTTTAAGCTCGGATCAAAAAGCGATAAGTTTGAGTCAATATGTACACCATTTTTTTCCCAACGTACCGCTAAGCCACCAACTACAGGAAAGTTAGCTAAGCGGCTTACCGCAGCAATAAATGCTTTTTCAGTATCGCCCATCCCCATAAGGTAATTTTTATAATACTTTTCTAATTGTACATCGTCTATTTCATTTAATTCGTCTAAATCTGAAGACTCACGTAAAAATGATTTTCGAGAGCCATAAACCACAGTATCCATATCTTTTTGGTAAGTCTTACACCAAACCGGCACCAAAGGTTTAATTACCACAGGCAGAGGCGGCTCGGCCATTACTGTATTTTTCAGTAGTGATAAATGTTTAAAGAAATAATCACCTGCTTTATTACGGGTTCGCCTATCTTTACTAAGCATGCCGGTCAATATTTCAGCCAATAACTTAGGTAAACCTAATGACAAAGGGGTTATTACCGCACTACCATAGCGACATGACTGACCCGAGGCTAACGCATATATAGTCGCTGCAAACCCTTGTTCATCAAAACGAGGTGACGACATTTCACCGCTAATTTGCTCATCACCAATAAAGTAAACATCACCTAAGCGTGCATTGCTGTTTTGTAGATCACTGCTCATTAAATCCATAATGTTATTTGCAGTAGATTGGCCGCGAATATCAAGCTGTGCTGGTACGGCAGATCCCCAATCAACTAAATATACTTTTTCAGTTATCGGGTCAAAAACTACATTTGAAGGCTTGATATCTCCATGAACATAAGGCCGACCTAAATCATGCTGACGAATATCGCGTAAATACATTAAAATTTCAGCTAGCTGTATAGCAATTTTAACCACAAGTTCACTCGCTAAAGGGCCTTGTCGATATGAGAGTTGCTCTAAATCTATACCTGGAGCTCGTTCCATATGAACAATGGATTGCCGCTTAATTTTATAATAACCAATGATTTTGGGGATGCGTTCATGAGAAAGCTGTCGTTGAATTTCGGCTTCTTCGGCTAATCGGTCTTGAACATGTTGTGGTAAGTTAATGCGAGAAAACTTAAATACTTGTGACTGCCCTTGCTCGTCTTCACCGCCAAAAACAAAGCCATAAGCGCCTTTACCTATCAAAGCTATATTTTGATACCCTAGCAAAGTTAATTGTTGGCGACATAACTCAACCCATTGCTTTAATTTGGTTGCGTCTTCATGATTTAATAGATAAATCGATTGATCTTCAGCAATATAAAAATGCTGTAGTTTTTTTTCCGCCACTAAACGTCCTTCACTGCTGAAAATATGGGTTAGATCCAATAGAGATATTGCACCTATATTAAGGTTTATCTTAGCTTATTTAAAAAGTGCGATAAAGTTTACACTGTTATCTGCCGCTTATTTCCTGCTTATTATCAGGCAGTAATCACTATGTCACAACTTTGTCATAAAACTGCCACATAAGCTTGCTAATCTTTTATTGTTAGCAAATGTTCCCTCGTTGCTTTTGTTAGCTAATTTAGCGTAGTACTTTGCCCTAATTCAGTTATATTCAATTGAATTAGGTTTTTTTATTATCTGAAATGCATAATATATTTTAACACTTTGCCTGCTTGCTTATGTTAAGTAACCTGAAATCTGATAAACAGCACTTGTTCAATGCTCCCTTTCAACTCATTATCAAGTGTTCAGGTTAATAAGTATTTAAACAACTAGACATAAAAAAGCCTGCATATTGCAGGCTTTAAAATTTAATTGCGTGAGCAAAGCTTACGCCATATGTACTAGCATATTACTTGGCTCTTCAAGGAAAGACTTCCACAAGTTACAAAAACGAGCAATGGTACCGCCGTCTATTGTACGATGATCGCCAGACCAACTTACTTGCATTATTGAACGAGCTTCAACTTCGCCTTTATCATTAAAGCGTGGTAATTTTTGTAACTTACCTAAAGCAACAATGGCAGACTCAGGCTTATTAATAATAGGTGTTGCCACCGTACCGCCAATAGCACCGATATTTGAAATAGTAATAGTACCGCCTTTTAAATCAGCAGCTGGCACTCTACCTGATCGTGCATCATTGGTTAAGCGAGTAATGTCAGCGGCTAAATCTAAAATAGACTTTGTTTGAACCTGTTTAACATTAGGGACTAACAAACCTACTTTTGAGTCAACAGCCATACCAATATTATGATCATCAAAATATGTTAATTCCGTGCAATCCTCGTTGACTTGCGTATTCACTAGCGGGAACTGTTTCAGGGCTAACGACATAGCTTTCATGAAAAATGGCATCATGGTTAATTTGATATCTTGCTTGGCGTAAACTTCTTTTAATTCACCACGCAATTTGATCAAATTAGTCATATCGATTTCTTCACAGTAGGTAAAGTGAGGAATAGTTGATACAGAATTAACCATAGCTTTAGCCATTACCGCTTTTATACCGCGAATAGGCTCAACACGCATACCACCAACAATACTGGCAGCTGCTGGTGCAACAGCAACATCAGATACTGCAGGAGCCTGGTTAAACGCTAAAACATCATCTTTATATACTCGACCTTTTTTACCACTGCCGGGTACATGATGAATATTTACATTTAACTCACGAGCAACACGACGAACTGCTGGGCTAGCTATCGCTTTCTCATTAACAACTTTTGTTGCTGTGGCTTGCTCTTTTGCAACTGTGGCTTTAGGTGGAGCGTTTACAGGTGCAGCTTTTGGTGCTTCAACAGTCGCCACTGCAACTTCAGGAACCGCAGCTTGGCTATTTCCAGCAATTTCAATCGCAAACAATGGTGCGTGTACTTTAGCAATTTCACCTTTAGCATAATAAAGCTTAACCACTTTACCTTTATGCATAGCCGGAATTTGTACTAAGGCTTTATCGGTCATAACGTCAGCTATAGGTTGATCTTCTTCAATCAAATCACCTTCAGCGACTAGCCATTCAACCAACTCACACTCCACAATACCTTCACCAATGTCAGGTAAAATAAAGTCTTCAACTTGTGTGCCTGAAACAGCTGCAGGTGCAGCAGGGATTTCAGCAACAGCTTCTGCAACTATTGGCTGTTCAGTATTGGGTGTTTCTGCGCTACCTTCTGGTGTCATAGCAAATAAAGGTTGGTGAACTTTCGCTATTTCACCTTTGGCGTAATAAAGTTTATCAACTACACCTGAGTGCATTGCAGGAATTTGAACCAAGGCTTTGTCGGTCATCACGTCAGCCACTGGCTGATCTTCTACAATAACATCGCCTTCTGCTACTAGCCATTCAACCAGTTCACATTCAACGATACCTTCGCCAATATCTGGCAGTATAAAATCAATGCTCATGCTAATAAATCCTAGTAAGTCATACTGTTTTTAATTGCTTCATAGATCTTTAAATGATCAGCAGCATATTCTTTTTCAAGCGCTAGTGGATAAGGTGTATCCATGCCACATACTCGGGCAATTGGCGCTTCTAAGTGCAAGAAACATTCTTGTTGAATAGTCGCCGCAATTTCACTAGCAAAACCAGCGGTTAACGGCGCTTCTTGACTAACTACAAAACGACCTGTTTTAGTAACAGAGTTCGCTACGGTTTCAATGTCCCATGGCAAAATAGTACGTAAATCGATAATTTCACATGAGATACCGTCAGCAGCAGCTAAAGCAGCAGCTTTTTCAACGATTTCAACTTGTGCACCCCAAGCTAATAGAGTGATATCAGACCCTTGTTGCACAACGTCTGCTTTACCTAATGGTAATTCGTAATCTTCTTCTGGTACTTCGCCAACCGAAGCACGGTATAAACGTTTTGGCTCAAAAAATATTACGGGATTATCGTCGCGAATAGACGCTAACAACAAACCTTTTGCTTGGTATGGGTTACGAGGTACAACAACTTTTAAACCCGGCGTATGAGCAAAGTAAGCTTCTGGTGATTGGCTATGATATAAACCACCGGCAATACCTCCGCCGTATGGCGTACGAATCGTTAATTTACCCACATTAAATTCATTACCACTACGGTAACGAAATTTAGCTGACTCATTCACAATTTGATCAAAGGCTGGGAAAATATAATCAGCAAATTGAATTTCAGCAATCGCTGTACTGCCCTGCGCCGCCAAACCATTAGCAAAACCAATAACACCTTGTTCAACTAAAGGCGTATTAAAACAACGGCTTTTACCATATTTTTCTTGTAAACCACTCGTTGCACGAAAAACGCCACCAAAGTGACCAACATCTTCACCAAAACAAACCGCACGATCATCTTCTGCCATCACGGTATCAAGCGCGCCATTAATCGCTTGTAATAAATTCATTTGCGCCATTACTTAATTCTCCCTGCAGTAAACGGGTAAGCTTTAGGGTGTTTTTTAATATGAGCGGTAAGCTCATCAAATTGACTTTGTAACAAAGGAGGTACTTTGTCATAAACATCGGAAATTAAATCTTCTACTGGTGGTTTATCAACTTTTTCAGCCACTTTAACCGCTGCTAAAACTTCATCACGTAGTTTTTCAAATAACGCTGTTTCTTGTGCTTCATCCCACCAACCTTGAGCTAGCATCCAGTTCTTCATGCGAAGAATAGGGTCATGCTCTTGCCATTTGGCTTCTTCTTCACGCGTTCTATAACCTGAAGGATCATCAGAAGTTGAATGAGCGCCTAAACGATAAGACATAGCTTCAATTAATACTGGCTTGCCTTCTTTTATGGCATATTCACGAGCCAATTGCACCGCAGAAATAACCGCTAAAATATCATTGCCATCGATACGTAAAGTTTTCATACCGTAACCAACACCGCGTGAAGCAATACCATTACCTACGTATTGTTCATCTGAAGGAGTTGAAATGGCATAACCGTTATTACGACAGAAGAAAATAACCGGTGCTTGATGCACAGCAGCCATGTTTAAACCGGCATGAAAGTCACCTTCAGAGGCTGCGCCCTCACCAAAATAACAAATGGTTACTGCGTCTAAACCTTGCAGCTTTTGACCATAAGCATAACCTGCCGCTTGTGGAATTTGCGTGCCTAAAGGCGACGATATCGTCATGTAGTTCAAAGCATTACTACCGTAATGAATTGGCATTTGACGACCTTTACCTAAATCTTTTTCATTACTGAACATTTGGTTCATAAAGTTTTCAAGGCTAAAACCTCGAAACATTAATGCGCCTTGCTCACGATACTGCGCCATGATCATATCTTGATCTTTAAGGCCAGCAGCACCACCAACACTAGCAGCTTCTTCGCCGAGTGCAGCCATATAAAAACTGATTCGACCTTGGCGTTGTGCCGCTACCATACGTTCATCAAGTACACGATGAAAAGCGAGAGTTTTATAGGTTTTGGTAGCAAGCTCTTGATCAATATTTGGCATAGCAGCATTTTCGTAAATGCTACCGTCTTGTTTCAATATCTTAAGGATTGGTATTTCAACTGAATGACCGTCAATAAAAGCGGGTTCATGTACGACCGGGCTTTCGCTATATATGTCAGTGTTCATAGCCTTCTCTTTTTTTAGTAACCTTGGATACAAGGTGACATGCATACGCAATAATTGTTAACTACTGAAAGTATAGAAGCTTTCAGTACAAGATGAATATTTATGTCGTTGTTATGAATTGTTGGTTGTAATAATCGCATGCACTTTACCTTTACGTAAACTGAAAAACAAGTTTAGTGATCAATGTTGGTGCTTTTATTTAGTGCACAACGAGCATATTTGTTTACAGCTGCATACCCCGCAACACAGCAGACCAGTTGCGTAGTTATGCAATAAATTAATGTAGCGCTTAACGTGATTAATACCCACCAACAAACAACCTGCGCTATATTAATACTTTACGCGCAGGTGCCGTGTTTTATTGCAATTTATGTCGCTGTAGAAAGGTTAGTAATACTAATCTAAAACTGTTGGAGTTACGGTTAACATTGCACGCTGACCAATAGCAACATTAGCATTAGGAAAAATAATAGCTTCACCATCTTGTTGGGTTTTTACTTCCACATCACCGTCAATTGCTAACACGTGACCTTTTGCAAAGTCTGTAAAGTTTTCAACATCGTCGGAAAAAGTTAATGAAAAGTTTTCATGATGGCGATCAATAACTTGTGATATTTCATATAGATTGAAGTCGCTCGCTTGATAAGGCGTTAATTCAAGTTCTTGGCCTGAAACAAACTTTGTTAAAGTTTCTCTAACTTGTACGAATTGGCTCATATCATTTTCACCGAATGGGCGAACTTTACCAAGCTCAACAGTAAAAGCATCGGCACCAAACTCATTCGACGAAAAATAGCTAAAGGTTGTGGTTGGCGAATGCGACAATAACACCGTGCTAACACCACAAGCATTTAGAAACGCTAATTGGCTTTTTTTACGTGGTGCGCCGTGTAAAAAAGGATACACCGCAAACTTATCGCATTTAGAGCCACGTATTGCGGTATGTAAGTCGTAATGACTGCGTTGGCGCTCTTTACCACTTGCAGCAACTAACTTACTTCCTGCTTCAAAGAAATCTCGCACAGTGTTTTCTAATAACAAAGCACGGTGACGCTCTTTATTGATTAAACCAGCGCCTTGGCCTTGATCTTGAGAATGTCCGCCTGAAAATAAACGATTCATATTTTCTTCAACAAAACGCTCAGCAATATTCATTGATGCCGGGTTACCAAAAATAAATAATACCCGCTCGGCTAAAGCTAATTCGCCGCGGATCAACTGGCCAATAATATCGTTACAAATTTCAATCGGTGCGGTTTCATTACCATGCACCGCACTCGATAAAACAATATCGTGAACGCTAGTGCGGTTAATGGGTTCAAAAGTAATTAATCCCGTTTCTAATACGGTTACTAAACTGTTAGTTTTTGATGCTTGATGTGTTACCTCAAAACTAAAACCGCCACCAGGTAACGACCACTCATTGGCACGCGTCATCGAGAGAAAATCGCCAGTTTTTTGTAACGCTGTAGAAAAAGCAGTTGTTGTATTAATTAAATCGTTCACTAAGTCTCACCTATTAAAATAGTCGAATTTATTTAAGCTCTGCTATTCAATCTCACTAGCAGCTATTATTTATTGGACAGCATTGTACTTGAATTACTTGTAGGAGTCTTTTGATTACCCGTTACTCAACCTTTGCTCAGTGTAAACTATCGAATTAAAATACTCGCTTGTTCAAATAGTCGCCAACTTGTAAATTCTGTCAAAATGCTTAATAACAACAAGCTAAAATGAAAGTTAACGAGCTTCCTTATTAAGCCACCCATAATAACTTGTTCATATTTTCCTGAGTAAACTACACTTAGTTCACAATTTTAAATGTGGTGTTTATTATGCCTAAACCTCGTTCTCAACAAATCAGTTTAACCGATACGCCGAATTA
>OJHG01000445.1_pt1 | contig 19844 bp, 22 predicted proteins | sample 1594761 | NCBI WGS metagenome assembly OJHG01 (sample SAMN05416786, study PRJEB24817) | seawater metagenome | isolation source: Sea water | place: Canada:Atlantic | collected 2013-07 | reverse complement strand
TACACCTCTCTATTCGTCGGCAGCGTCAGATGTGTATAAGAGACAGACTATAAATTTACTATGTTGTCAGAAAAAATTTGCTTTGTTAAGGTAACATATGGTAGGTTTGATTCAAATTATAATAGAATTCATACTGGCAAAGGAATCTATTATTACAAGAAGATAAAAAACGAATGGAAAATGTATTTTATTGATTCAGTATTGTAAGATGTAAAGTGATTTGTGTTTAAAAAAACGTTTAAATATTATTTAATCCCTGAAGTCTTGCAACGTATTTACCAATGACATCAAATTCTAAATTCACAACCGTTCCTTTTTCAAATTTAGAAAATCCCGTATGCTCATAAGTGTAGGGTATAATAGCCACACTAAACTGATTTTTTTTAGAATCTACCACAGTAAGACTTACACCGTTTACAGTTATTGACCCCTTTTCTATGGTGATGTTTTTAGCATCTGCATCGTACATAAAAGTAAAAAACCAACTACCATCTTTGTCCAAAACTTCAGTACAAATAGCTGTTTGATCTACATGCCCTTGAACAATATGACCATCTAAACGGTCACCTAACTTCATGGCTCTTTCTATATTTACCATATCATTTTCGGCCAAAAAAGCCAAATTAGATTTGCTTAGGGTCTCTTTAATAGCAGTAACAACATAATTAGTGTCAGAAATTGCAACAACTGTTAAGCAAACACCATTATGAGCAACACTTTGATCTACCTTTAACTCATGTGTGATATTTGTTTCAATTGTAAAATGAATATTTTCTAATTCTTTTTCAATCTTCTTTACCCTTCCTAATGTCTCAATAATTCCAGTAAACATCTATATAAATTTAGTTACTTTTGTTGCATACAAAAATAGACATATTAACCTTGAGTTATGGATAAAAAAGATAAAATAGTAGTTGGAATCTCTTTAGGAGATGTAAATGGTGTTGGAATAGAAGTTGTCTTAAAAACATTTGAAGATCAAAGGATGTTAGAATTTTGTACACCTGTTTTATTTGGATCTTCTAAAATTATTTCTACTCACAAGAAAATTTTAAATATAGAAACTTCCATTCACAGCATTCATTCAATTGATCAGATTATTCATGGAAAAATAAATCTTTTAAATAGTTGGAAAGAAGACGTAAAAATTGAGATTGGAAATGCAACAAAAACTGGAGGGAAATATGCTTTTAAATCACTTGATGAAGCAACTAAGGCATTAAAAGAAGAAAAAATTGATGTGCTAGTTACTGCTCCCATAAATAAAGAAACGATTCAGTCTGACGAATTTAATTTTTCTGGTCATACAGAGTTTTTAGAAAATAATTTAGAAGGAGAAAGTTTAATGATACTAATGAATGATTTTTTAAGAATCGGACTTATTACCGGACACATACCTATCTCTAAAATAACAGAGACTATCACTCCTGAACTCATTGAACGTAAGGTTAATATTCTGAACCAATCATTAAAGCAAGATTTTAACATCAATAAACCTAAAATAGCTGTCTTGGGATTAAACCCACATTCTGGAGATAATGGTGTTATAGGACAGGAAGAAAACGATTTTATTAATCCTACAATCAAATCAATTAAAGAAAGTGGTGTTTTTGTTCATGGACCCTATGCTGCAGACGGATTTTTTGGTTCTAAAACCTATGAGCAATTTGACGGTGTTTTGGCGATGTATCATGACCAGGGATTGGCACCATTTAAAGCATTAACTTTTGGTAACGGAGTTAATTTTACTGCAGGATTAAGCCATGTTAGAACTTCTCCTGATCATGGAACCGCTTTTGACATCGCAGGCAAAGGAAAAGCAAGCTCAGATTCTTTTAAAGAAGCCGTTTTTGCAGGGATTAAAATATTCAAAAATAGAAATGAGTATAAAGAACTCACGCAAAATGTCTTAAGACCAAAAAAACAGTCTACATTTTGATATAATAAATAATAATTTATTAAAACATTTTGTTATCTTTGCCCGCTCAAATTCATTCAGTTGCAATGTCAAACTTGAAACAATTTAATATTCCTTTTATAGGATTAAAGCAAGGAAAACATTTATTTGATTATGAAATTGACAATATGTTCTTTGAAGCTTTCGGTTTTAATGACTTTAATAGCAGTAAATTAGAGATCACATTAGTTTTTGATAAAAAATCAACTTTTTTTGAACTAAACTTAAGTGTCAACGGATTTGTAAATGTTGATTGTGATACATCATTAGAACCATATGAACAAGAAATTAAAGGAAATATGCCTTTAGTTGTAAATTTTGGAACAGAATATAATGATGACAATGATGAAATGATTATTATTCCTCATGAATATCATGAAATAAATATAAGTCAATTCATTTATGAATTAGTAATACTTTCTGTACCAACAAAAAAAGTTCATCCAAAAGTACTTGACGGTACAATGAACTCGGAAGCTTTAACTAAATTAAAAGAGTTAGAAATAAAAGAAAATAAATCTTCTACAAAAGAAGATGACATAGACCCAAGATGGGATAAGTTAAAAAGTTTAATCACAGAAAAAAATACATAAAATGGCACATCCTAAAAGAAAAATATCTAAAACTAGAAGAGATAAAAGGAGAACACATTATAAGGCTTCTGATCAACAGATAGCAGTAGATCCAACAACAGGAGAAGCTCATCTTTACCATAGGGCTCATTGGCACGAAGGAAAATTATATTACAGAGGTCAGATAGTTCTAGAATCTGCAGCTACTGAAGTGTAGTATTTTAAGGCAAAAGCATAAAAAAACCCTCTTTTTGAGGGTTTTTTTATGCTTTTGGTCAAAAAATCGTTTATTTCACCTGTTTTATTGAAAAAAACTAAAATAATTTTTACTACTTTAGTCACCCGATTGAAGGTAGAAAATAAACGATAAAAATCTCCTTCTTATAAGCTTTCATATGTCAAAAATAACTGCAGCCATTTCAGCAGTTGGGAAGTATCTTCCTGATTATATTTTAACGAATAAAGAGTTGGCAACTCTTGTTGAAACTAACGATGATTGGATTACTTCAAGAACTGGCATCAAAGAAAGAAGAATTTTAAAAGAGCCAAACCAAGGAACCTCTTTTATGGCTGTAAGAGCGGCCAAAGATTTGCTCCATAAAGCGAATATAGATCCAAAAGAAATAGACATGGTAATTGTTGCTACTGCAACGCCCGATATGCTTGTAGCATCCACCGCTGTTTTTACTGCAACAGAAATAGGAGCAACAAATGCATTTGCTTATGATTTACAAGCAGCATGCTCAAGTTTTTTATATGGTATGTCTACAGCTGCTTCCTACATAGAATCTGGACGATATAAAAAGGTATTACTAATAGGAGCTGATAAAATGTCCTCTATTATTGATTATACAGACAGAGCAACTTGCATTATTTTTGGAGATGGTGCAGGTGCTGTTCTTTTTGAACCAAATTCTGACGGTATGGGATTACAAGATGAATACTTAAGAAGTGACGGTTCTGGGAGAGAATTCTTAAAAATAGAAGCTGGTGGATCAATGCTTCCTGCTTCATTAGAGACATTAAAAAACGGACAACACTTTGTGCATCAAGAAGGTAAAACAGTTTTTAAGTTTGCTGTCTCTAATATGGCTGATGTTGCCGAGAAAATGCTTATTAGAAACAATCTTTCCAACGACGATATTAGTTGGTTAGTTCCGCATCAAGCGAATAAAAGAATCATAGAAGCCACAGCTAAAAGAGTGAATGTAAACCCATCAAAAGTAATGATGAATATTCACAAATATGGCAACACCACTTCTGCAACGCTACCCTTGCTACTTGCAGATTATGAACATCAATTAAAAAAAGGAGATAATTTAATATTTGCCGCATTTGGTGGAGGCTTCACATGGGGGGCTATCTATTTAAAATGGGCTTATAATTCATAAAAAATAAACAACTAAAACTAAGTGAAATGGATATTAAAGAAATTCAAAATCTTATCAAATTTGTTGCTAAATCTGGCGCTAGTGAAGTTAAGTTAGAAATGGAAGATATAAAAATCACCATTAAAACAGGTTCTGAAAGAACTGAAGTTACTTATACACAGCCTGCTCCTATGATGGCAGTTCCTCAAGTTTCACAAGCTACTCCAATTGAGACGCCTATTGAAACTCCAAAAAATACAATTAAAAATGAGTTAGCTGATGACTCTAAATATGTCACTATTAAATCACCAATTATAGGTACTCTATACAGGAAATCGTCTCCTGAAAAACCGTTATTTGTAGAAGTTGGAAGTACAATTAATATTGGTGATACAGTTTGTATTATTGAAGCAATGAAGCTTTTCAATGAAATTGAATCTGAAGTCTCAGGGACTATTGTAAAAGTTCTTATAGACGATTCATCTCCAGTAGAATTTGATCAACCTTTATTCTTAGTAGATCCTTCATAATTTAAGAGTTAAAAGATTTTATTATACTCTTTTAACATTAAGAATAAAACGATACAATTATGTTTAAAAAAATATTGATTGCCAACAGAGGTGAAATTGCTCTTAGAGTTATAAGAACCTGTAAAGAAATGGGAATAAAAACTGTGGCTGTTTATTCTACAGCAGATGCAGAAAGCTTGCATGTAAAGTTTGCAGATGAAGCAGTTTGTATTGGCCCTCCGCCAAGTGTAGATTCTTACTTAAAAATGTCTAATGTTATTGCAGCAGCAGAGATTACAAATGCAGATGCTATTCACCCAGGGTATGGGTTTTTATCTGAAAATGCAAAGTTCTCTAAATTATGTGAAGAGCATGAGATAAAATTTATAGGAGCCACTGGAGAAATGATCGATAAAATGGGAGATAAAGCTTCAGCAAAATCAACTATGATTTCTGCTGGTGTCCCTTGTATACCTGGCTCTGAAGGAATCATAAAAGATTTTAAAGAATGCAAAAAACTAGCAACTGACGCAGGATATCCTGTAATGCTTAAAGCTACTGCTGGTGGTGGTGGAAAAGGAATGAGAGCAGTTTGGACTGCTGCAGAACTACAAGACGCGTGGGATTCAGCCCGTCAAGAAGCAAAAGCATCTTTTGGAAATGATGCCATGTATTTAGAAAAACTCATTGAAGAACCTAGACATATTGAAATTCAAATAATAGGAGATTCTTTTGGCAAAGCATGTCATTTATCTGAGAGAGATTGCTCTGTTCAAAGACGTCATCAAAAGTTAACGGAAGAAACTCCTTCCCCTTTTATGACTGATGAATTAAGAGATAAAATGGGTGAAGCAGCCGTAAAAGCTGCAGAATATATTAAATACGAAGGTGCTGGAACCGTTGAATTTTTAGTAGATAAACACAGGAATTTCTTCTTTATGGAAATGAATACTCGTATTCAAGTAGAACACCCAATTACTGAAGAAGTTATCAATTATGATTTAATTAGAGAACAAATTCTAGTTGCGGCAGGTATCCCAATTTCAGGAAAAAATTACTTACCAAAATTACATTCTATAGAGTGTAGAATAAATGCAGAAGATCCTTATCATAACTTTAGACCATCACCCGGTAAAATAACAACTTTTCATGCTCCAGGAGGTCATGGAATCCGATTAGACACTCATGTATACTCTGGATATATGATTCCTCCCAACTACGATTCAATGATTGCTAAACTTATTGTTACAGCTCAAACTAGAGAAGAAGCAATTAGTAAAATGAAAAGAGCCTTAGACGAGTTTATTATTGAGGGCGTAAAAACAACCATTCCTTTTCACAGGCAATTAATGGACCATCCAGATTATGTTATTGGAAACTATACTACTAAATTTATGGAAAGTTTCGAAATGGAATCTTAACAAACTACTTTACTTATAGTTAATAATTAAAAGAAAGGATATAAATTATATCTTTTCTTTTTTTTATATTTATACTTATAATCAATAACTAAAATTATAAGACGATGTCTAGTGGTATTAAAATAGATGGTATAGACAAAATTATCATCAAAAGACTTGTTGATGACGCAAGAACACCAATTTTAGCAATTGCAAGAGAGGTAGGTATATCTGGTGCTGCAATACATCAACGTCTGAGGAAATTAGAAGATTCTGATTTAATGGTTGGATCGAGATTAATTCTGAACCCGAAAGCTTTGGGCTTTACAACAACTGCTTTCATTGGAATATTTTTAGAGTCTGCAAGTTTGTATTCCTCAGCAATAAAAAAACTAAAAGACATTCCTGAAGTTGTAGAATGTCATTACACTACCGGAAATTGGTCAATTTTAATTAAGATTCTATGTAAAAATAATGAAGACCTTATGTATTTACTTAACAATGATATACAACGAATAAAAGGGGTATCAAGAACAGAAACGTTTATCTCTTTAGATCAACAAATTAATAGGCAAATTACCATATAAAAAAAAAGCAAAAACACAAATTAGTTTTTATTTGAAATTAAATTGCTGATTTTTGTTTCTAATCATTAAATCAAATTTAAAATGAAAAAAAATCTGTTTAGTACTCTAATTGCATTGTTTAGTGTTAATATTTTACTTGCTCAAATAGCAGTATTTACTCCAGTAAAAGTTGAAAAAAAGGATATAGAACAATTTCTCAATGTGGAAACGAATTACAGTAAAAAGATTGCTCAAGATGCCGTAAACAAGGACAAACTTGTAGGGTGGGCATTATTACAAAACACAAATCCAGGACCTGATGATTATAATTTTATTTGGGTAAATATTTATCCAGACATCAATACAGCAGCAAATGAAAATGCATGGTGGAATAATTCAGAAAAAGTAGTAGGTATAAAGCCTGATGTATTATTTAGCGATAGTTCTAATTATAAATACGACAGAAGCTATACTTATAAAATGGAAATGACTATTCCTAATTCAGCTCCACCAGCGTATGTTATTCTTAATTTTACTTCTCCAGAGGATGTAGATGCAGTTATAGCGAGCGCTGAAAAATATGTAGTTCCACATTTTAAGAAAAATATGGATGATCATGGAATGGTAGGATGGGGAATGGCAACTAAAATAACCCCTCAAGGCCAAGATTATTCATCGGTTATGTTTTATGATTCGTATGATACTTTGGCAAATGCCATGAGACATCTTGCAGGAGAAAGCGTAATGAAAGGATTACCTTTTGATAAAATTGAAAAAGCAATATGGGAAATGAGACCTTTAATGAAGGTAATTTCTGGCACAAGTCCAAAAAAATAGAAAAAATTATACATAACCCCCCAAAATGATCGAGTTTAAAGATACAAATCATTGTATATCCTGTACTTCAAAAAGAAAAAAGTTTGTCTTTAAATATTCTGGATTTAAATCAATAGTATTTAAGTGTTTTAAGTGTGTCGATTGTGATTTACTTTAATCTTCACCACAGCCTATTATAAATATTGATTCGCTAAATGAAATTTACAATGGTGAATACTATAAAAACTATTTTGTTAGAGACAATGAATACACAGTTGAAAAATCAACAACAAATGAAATAATCAATCAACGGCTATCGAAAGAATTTAAGTATTTCAGCAGCTTTTTAGATCAGCTAGATGACAATAAAAAAGTATTAGATATTGGTTGTGGTGATGGAAGGTTTTTGGAGCTTTTTGAAAAACTAGATTGGAATTGTTTTGGTATAGAACCTTCTAAGTTTGTTGCTAAAATAGCTTCAAAACGAAAAATTACTATTCTCCAAAAAAGTGTTTTGGAATTAAGTGAAAGCAATAAATTCGATTTCATATTTTTGGACAATGTAATTGAACATCTTGATTATCCAGCAAAATATTTAGAGAAAATTTATAAACTATTAAATCCTTCAAGCGTTTTTGTTTTAAAAACACCTAATTCAGATGGTTTAGTTGAACGTACCGAAACCTTTATTCTGTCTTTACTTTCAGAGAAATTTATAGATTGGTTGATGAAAATATTATACGAATAACTAAATATAGGTAGCGGAAAAATTCATAGATATGGTAACTTACATCCACCTGTTCATCTATCTATTTTTAACAAAGAAAGTATAACCAAAGCTCTAATAAAAGCAGGTTTTAATGAGAACGATCTTACTGTAGTTAGTGAATCAGAGTATTATCATCAATGGCGTGTAAAACGTCCTTCAAAAAAAGGGTTTTTTAACAAAATTTTAAAATTTATGAAAATTGCTGGAGATTTTATCAAAAAAGGGGAAATGTTAGTTGTTGTTGCAAAAAAATCATCTACTATTGATAAAAAAAGAGGGGCTTAGTGTAATTATTCTAAGTTGTAAATTAAGAATTCTTTGATGAATTAATTTAATTTTACTTTTTTACAAACTAGAAAAAACGATATGGTAATCAGTAGGATTTTTTAAAAAACCTTACTATATTCACTAATTACACTTCTATATTAAAATAAAAAATGATTAAGAATAAGGATATAATTATCGTTGGCTATCAATCTTGGGATATTAGCATTGGTAGTAATTGTAAAAATATTGCTTATCAGTTTGCAAAGCACAATAGAGTTCTTTATGTAAATTTACCGATTGACCGAAGGGGGCTTATCAGCAAAAAAAAACATGATGCCTTACAACTGAAACGTATTGCTGTTTTAAATGGAGAATCTGAATCCTTAGAAGTTATCTCAGACCAATTTTGGTCTTTTTATCCTAAAACAGTATATGAGTCAATCAATTGGATAAAAATTAGTATGTTCTATGATTTTTTTAACTGTATCAACGCAAAGCGCATAAGCAAGGAAATAAAACGAGCAATCGAGCAATTAAATTTCAAAGATTATATCTTATTTAATGATAGTGATATGTTTCGAGGGGTCTATTTCAAAGAGCTCTTGGCACCAGCATTTAACATCTATTACATTAGAGATAATTTAATTAGTCAGCCATATTTTAAAAGGCATGGGGCTAAAACAGAAATAAAAACAATCAAAAGTGCCGATATAGTTGTTACTAATTCACCCTATTTAAAAGATTATGCACTCCCACATAATAAAAACACATTTTATGTTGGGCAGGGTTGTGATTTAAGCCAGTATAAAAATAGCAACACAAAATTACAGAAAGATGTAACAGAAATTAAAGGATTAAAAATTGGTTATATTGGCTATTTAACCCAAATGCGACTTGATATTTCCTTATTGATTGAAATAGTCCAATTAAGACCAAATTGGCAACTTATTTTAGTTGGTCCTGAAGACTCATCTTTTAAAAATAGTGAACTTCATAATCTTAACAATGTTCACTTTTTAGGGCAAAAGAATACAGAAGAACTACCCGCATATATTAATAGTTTTGATGTATGTATAAATCCACAATTGGTAAATGATATGACGATTGGGAATTATCCAAGAAAAATTGATGAGTACCTTGCTATTGGCAAACCTATTGTGGCAACAAAGACTCCTACAATGGCCATTTTTGAATCTGTTGTTAGTTTAGGAACTAATACTAATGAATATATTTCTTTAATTGAAAAATTAATTAGAGAGGATAACTTAAAAAAACAAAATGAACGCATTGCCTTTGCTCAAAGTCATTCTTGGGAAAATAACGTTAAAGAGATTGCTAAGGCATATTATCTTATAACATCTAATAAATAAAATTTTGGTTTATTTTATTCTAACCAATGACTTAGGTCACGACCAATAAGCTTTGAGAATTTTAAGATTTCATCTCCGTAAATTTCATCGTTAAGCCTTTTTTTAATTTCGGGGGATAAATAAACACGCTTTAAATTTTTGTTTCTTAATTTATAAACAAATTTTAAAAGTGTTTTATTTTGTCTACACCAATTAACAAAAGACGGAAAAAATTTTTCAATACTTTTTCGAATTACGCTTTGTTCACCAATAAATTTATCTTGAAATTTATTTTTTATTTCTCCACCTACATTCAATTTCATTGAATAATCAGGAGTGAAATCATTGTCAATTTCTAAAAAATCAAAAACCTCTTTCATAAAAGTTGTTGGATTATCTCTAAAGTCATCATATAACATGATTTTGATTTTAGAATGATCAAAATTGTCAAAGTAATACTTCATATGGCTATAATAAAATCCTTCTTGAATAAGATCATTTTTTTGCCACCAAAGATTGCCTTTAGTAAAACAATCTGTAAAATGTAGTGTTGGTGAAAGGTTTTGACGAAGTAAATGTTGATGTCTTGAAAAAAGTCGTTCTGATGGATTTCTAAAAACACCTAAGAGCTTAGTTTCGGGTACGTATTTTTTTATGTTATCTGCAGCTTTAGTTTTATATTGATACATATTGGAGCAATCTCCAATAATTTTTTCATTTTTTACATCCTTAAAAAGCAGTTTATAATCTTTAAGGTTGGTTATAGACTGTGGATAATGATAAAAGCCATGGGGATCTTCGCTATCATATCCTGTAATTTTAGTCTCGCCTTCCAGAGCAAAAAAATTTGGTTCCTTCACTGGAGACATAAAAACATCATGATGTTGATTAATTAAATAATTAATAGTAGTTGTCCCACTTTTTCCTGCGCCGAGAATTATAAAATTTGGTAAATTCATTTTTTAGTATGTAAGAAATCTGTTTTTTAACTTTTTAGTTCAAATAAATTAAGTGGCCTTAATAATGTAATTGGCATTTTATATAAAATATACATTGTGCTAGTCTTTAGTGTTAAAATACGTTCAGAGAAGGGTAAATATCCTCTAACTTCAAAGGAAATAGATTCAAGCATAATTTATACAATGATATTTATTTGTTAAATTTTAATAAATAATAAATGCCTCTGTAAAAAAATCGTGTATTAGAGATTGCAGAAGGCAGTAATTGCATCGCTCTCTTTTTATCTAAAAGGGCAATTTGAGGGAAGTAAACAATATTGAGTCTTTTTATAGCTTTACAGTACAAGTCATTTAATTGATAAGCAGCAAGTATTTTTCGCATTTCATCATAAATCAATATTGATTTATTAATTGTGTTATGTTGATGAATTCTATAATAACCTATTTGTTGTTTTAATAGATGTAATTTAAACCCAGCATGACTTATTTTAAGCCACATATAATAATCTTCAATTTTAAGTTTAGGGTCATAGTTACCAACTTTATCCAATACTTCTTTACGAATTAAAGCTAAAGTAGTAGAAAATGGAAAGTCTCTCATAATAACCTCCTTAAATCCGTAAGTTCTTTCTTGCGCTTGTTTTTGCTCTTTTTCTGGCAAAATATTACCAAAACTATCAACCTTAATTGGATTACCAGAACAAACAGCTACATCGGGATTTTCTTCCATATATTGAACTTGTTGCTCGAGTTTATCTAGGCACCAATAATCATCTGATCCAGTTATACACACATATTCTCCATTTACAAGAGTTAAACAATGGTTAATGTTTTTGCAAATTCCTTTGTTACTTTTATTTACAATGAAAAGGAAATCAAACTTTTTTTGAAGTTCTGTGACCACAATAACACTATCATCTGTAGAACAATCATCAATAACGATAAGTTGAATATTTTCTTGTCCATAAGTTTGATTAAATATAGACGTAATATTTTGAGAAATGTACTGCGAATGGTTATATAAAGGAATAATTACAGAGATTAAGGGTTTTATCATACTGTTATGGGTTTATGTTTTTTAAATAAAAGTTTCCTAAAAAGGACAATCATCATTATTAAATATATTGCATAATTGATGGCATAAGCATAAGTCAACCCTAATATCCCATAATTATTAAAAAAACAAAGAGATAATATTAAGAAAAGGCTGATGGAAACAACCTCAGTAATTAAAAATTCTTTTGTCATTGCTTTAGCTATCATCATAAAACTTAATAACCAAGAAGCTATTTTCAGAACATCGCCTATGAGTTGATATAAAAACAAATCTCTAACTGGATTAAACTCTTTTGAAAATAAAATAAGTATAATTAAATCCCTAAAAAGATACATTAAAATAGACAGTACAAAAACAACAGGAAGAAGTAATTTATATCCTTTAAAGATTTCTTTTTTCAGGGTTTGTTTGTCATTAACAGAAGAAAGCTTAGGTAAATAATAAATAGAAAGAGAAAAAGTAATAACGGTAAGATAAATTTCAGAAATTTTCCAAATGGCTTGCCAATGTCCTGCAGCATTAGCAGAAAGATTTTCTATAACATAATCCCTCAAGTAAATCTGTCTAACATTAAGTAAAATAACTGATACGAAGGTCATTAATGAATATTTAAAAAGACGTTTTAATGTTTCTTTATCGTACCCACTAAAAAACATTTCCTTTTTAAACCAGCTAGATTTTAAACTGAAATAAATTAAGACAATAAACCCAATAACCTGAGTAATTACAAGTGCTAAAAGGGCTCCTTCTACGCCTGCAATATAAACCAAAAGTAACGTGAAAATTAGTCCTATAATACTTGTTACTATTTTAGCTACAATCAATTTCTTGATCTCTTGATAGCCATTGAGAGCCTGAGTTAAAATTTGCTGAACTGCATAAAAACTTAGACTAAGAGCTAAAATAATAATGATAAAGTCAAAATCATTTGTTTTAAAAAGATAGTTACCAATAGTGTTATAAAAAACCAGAATAACAGTTGAAATAATTATACTACAGAATACAGTTACAAAAAAAGAAGAAGATACTATTTTTTGATGTTTTATTTTATCCTTCCGATCTTCAGATAAATATTTGATAGTTCCCTGACCCATTCCCATATTAGCCCCTGAATTGGTAATTGAGATAAAGCTTTGTAATTGACCAATAAGTGCCACTCCTGAAGGCCCAACAATGTAGGCTACAAATTTAACGGATATAATCCCAGCTAACATTCTAATAATAGTTGATAAAGCAGACCAAAGGGTAGTAGTTTTTAAATCCAAGGTTCAAATTTATTAATAGTTTGAATAACATACTTAACCTCATCGTCTTCCATCACAGGGCTCATTGGTAAGCTTAAAATTTCATTTTGCATTTTAGAAGTGGCTTCGCAATGTTGATCTTTTAAGTCAGAAAAGACTGTTTGATTACTCATCGCAATAGGATAATGAATTTGAGTTTCCACTCCATTTTTCATTAAATATTGTTGTAATTGATCTTTATGTGAACATCTAATAACAAAGAGATGCCAAACATGGGTACAATTATCTTGAATGCATGGCAACTTTATGTATTGATTTTTAATATTATAAATATACTGTTGAGCAATAATACTTCTTTGTTGATTATCTGCATCAATACCTTTTAATTTTACATTCAAAACTGCAGCTTGAATTTCATCTAACCTTGAATTAAACCCCTGATAATCGTGATAATACTTTTTTTCTGAACCATAATTAGACAGAATCCTAACAATTCTAGCAAGATCAGAATCAGAAGTTACAACTGCACCAGCGTCACCAAGTGCCCCTAGATTTTTACTAGGATAAAAACTTATTCCAGCAGCATGGCCAAGTGAACCTGTTTTTTTTGATTTATATAATGCCCCTACGGCTTGTGCATTATCTTCAATGACTATTAATTGATGTTTTTTAATCACTTTTTCTAAAACATCATTATATGCGGGCATCCCATAAAGATGTACAGGCATAATAGCAGTGGTATTGTCTTGTATGTAAGCTTCAATTTTTGATGATTCAATGTTATAAGTTGTCTCGGATGGTGGAACTAAAATAGGTTGTAAACCTTCCTCTCTTATTGCCAATACTGAGGCTACAAAAGTGTTGTTAGGAACCAAAATACTATCATTTTTTTGAAGTTTACCAAGTACAATATATCCTCTAATTATAAGTCGAAGGGCATCTAAACCATTTCCAACACCGATAACATATTTTGATCCGATATACTTTGCGAAATTTTCTTCAAAAAGAATTGTTTGTTTTCCACGAATGAAATAACCAGAATTAACAACACTTGAAAGAGCTTCCAACAAATCTTTTTCATATTTATTATTTACTTTTTTTAAACTTAAAAATTTTACTTGTCTTTGTATTTCTGTCTTCATCTATTTAGGGATTTTGAATATCGGTTATTTACATTTTAAACATTTGTAAGGACTTAGTTCATTATCGCATTGACAAATAGCTCTTTTAAAAACTGCAGGGCTTCCATACCAAACAGTAAATTCAGGAATATCTTTAGTGACAAGGCTTCCAGCTCCTATTAATGAATATTTTTCAATTGTTATTCCCGCTAATAGAGTACTATTAGCTCCTATTGAAGCACCCTTCATGACTTTTGTTTTCAATAAACTGAATTTTTCGTTTTTAGATTTAGGGTACAAGTCATTTGTAAATGTTACGTTGGGACCTATGAAAACATTATCTGAAATAGTAATCCCATCCCAAATTTGTACACCTGGTTTTATTGTGACGTTGTTTCCAATAATGACCTCATTTTCTATAAAACAATGGGAACATATATTGGTGTTACTACCTATTACTGCAGCCTCTAAAACAACACTAAACTGCCATATTGTTGTTCCCTTACCTATATTTTTAGTGTAAATCTCTGCTGTTGAATGAATCATGTTTTTATTCTTTTTGGACTGCTTCTAAAAACGTATCGTAATCTCTGATATAATCTGCTTCATTGAAAGACATAGAAGCAATAACCATACATATAGCGTTTTCAGAAAAATTATTTAACTCTCTCCAGATCATTTTAGGAATGACTATAAAACTATTGGGTGAATTAAGGTGGTATGTCTTCTTTTCTTTACCATCATCCAATACAAGGTCAAAACTCCCCTTTAAAGCAAAAATCACCTGTTCTAATTCATAGTGTGCATGAAATCCTCTTTGTTGACCTTTTGGTACATCATAGAGATAGTAGATGCGTTTTATATCAAAGGGGACATGGGTTTTATTTTCTAAAAAACCTAAATTTCCCCTCCCATCGGTAATCGTTGGTGTAGTCATTTGTTTTACTTTGGACAATCCCATGATTTATTCAAATTTAAGTTTAATTTTTTTTATGTTAACGGGGGTGATTTGATTTTTGGTCATCATTTACTATTATGAGGCGTATGGATAAAAGTTGTATTCGCTTTCTTAAAATCAAACAAGCCCAAAACAATCATAAGAGCAGCTTTTGGAATAGAAAAAAGAGCAAACAATAAATGTTTGTTATACATTGAAGCAGGAATAGAGATCAGGTTGGCAATCAAATTCAAAGCCAATCCAAACAACCATAGAAAAATTAAATGTGTTTCGAAAAAGATATGTAAGGTGCTACCCAATAGTAAAATGACAGGAATTAAGAGTCTGGGTGGAAGAGCCATTTGTATTATTTTATTTAAAAAATCACTATTCCCATTACGTAAAAATGCCATGACTGCAGTGCTGCCATACTGCTTTAAAAAAAAGAATTGCGCTGCTAGCCAACGTGTTCGTTGATTTTTGAAAGCAGCACCTGAATTAACTTTTTCATCAAAGAGGATTATGTCGTGAACATAATGAATATAAATGTTATCCTTAATAAGCTTAATTTCCAATTCCTTATCAAAGCCTCCAATGGCCTTTGCTTCTTCGATAAGGTTTTTTAGAAGCTGATAGTTAAAAAACATTCCTGATCCCACAAGGCGAGAGGATAAGCCCAAACGGATACAGCCTAAATTGTAAATATTATTATTAATTGCTTCGCTAAGACCGTCCAAGATTGCGAAATTGGACTTGAGATTTTTTGCTGTTCTTTGAGCTTGAATAACAGAATATCCTTTATTGAATTCTAGATTTATAGCAGAAAGAAAGCCATCGTCCATAATATTATCTGCGTCGAGAACCAATGCAGTATCATAATCAGGTAATTGCTTAAAAGCAACATTCAATGCCTTAACTTTGGTGCTTTTTTCAAAAAAAACTTCAATAACTGTGACTGGAAGTTTGGCTAGGGTTAAAAGGGTACTATCTTTTAATGAATCCGCAATTATAACAACCGAGAAATCAGGATAGTTTTGAAGTATGGCCTTTTTTGCAACCTCAACAATGACATTATCTTCTTTATAGGCAGGTATCAAAACTGCTACTGAATTAATTTTATTTGAGACTACAGTTTTAACCTTTTTAACTTTTGGCAACTTTGATGCAAGGGCAAATACAAATAAATATAGAGAAGATAAGCCTAAGTATAACACTATTGTAACAGATATGATTTCCATTCTAATTTTTACAGGTGATTTATTAATATTCTAATTTGTTTTTGTTTTCAGTTATTTTTCCTTTTGATATCAAGAAAATTAAAGCTAAAGTTATTGGAATTAAAACTCCACTTGGTAATTGCATAGATAAATTGTTTGTAAAATCTGAAACAATAAATCCACAATAAGCACAATAAAAAGCGATTGCATAATTTTTTTGATTGAGATTTGATATTTTAGTAATTAAGAAGCCCAAATAAAGGATTAAAATAAGCGTCAAAACAATTTTTATAATTAAACCAACGATACCGGTTTGCATCCATATACTTATATATAAACCATCAGTATATTTTAGAATTTCTGGCCCATTAGCATAAAACTTTTGAGCCCAACTACCCGAACTACCTATGCCGTATCCAAGAGGTTTATTAGTCATAAAATTAGTAAGCTGATCAATTCTGTCTAACCTAATATTTAAAGACGGATCACTATTAAAATTAAGTGCTGTACGTAGTCTATTAATTTGATATACAGATTGTCCTATGAAAGTAAATTTTAAAAAGCTTACAGAACCAGTAAAAATAATCAAAGTCCAAAAATTAATGGAAACTCTATTAATCATAATCACATAAACCAATAAACCAATAAAAACAATAGCTAAAGGACCCCTACTTCCTGAGATAATTAAACCATATGTAGCGAAAGCAGAAAAAATAAAATAAAGTAATCTCTTTTTAATTTTATTTTGAGAAATACTCAAAATCCCAAAGACTAATGCAGAGTGTGCCTGATTTGCAGCAAACTGGGAAGCATCTGTAAAAAAAGAAAAAACTCTAAGTCTACCCCACAAAACATGGGTTGATTTTGCCCCTGCATTGAGCCATTCTTGTTCTGTTGCACTAACTCCCAAAAACAATTGCTTAATTCCCCAGAGGGTGCCAAAAATTGCTAGTATTCCCCAAAGCATTAAAAAACTTTCTAAGTGCTTTGCTTGTCTAAAAAACTGAAGTATTAATAAGATGATCAATAGACTATAAATACTAAAAGATCTATTAGCATAAAACCAAGCTATTTTATTAGTTGACAAAGGGTTGAAATAATTTACAACACTTAACATGAACCATAAAAAGAAAATAATAATTAATGGATTGTTAAGCATGTCTTTTTCGATACTTATGTTTTTATCTAAAATTAGAGTGATCAGCAAATACAATATTAAAAAATCAATCACTAATCCAAAAGGGATTTCGGGTTCATATCTATTGAGTAAAGAAACTAAAAATCCGAAAACAACAATTAAACTCAGGATACGATAATGTTTTTTATGATTTAAAACAAGAAGCATCAAAAATGGAGGGAGAAAAATGAGCACAACAGCATGTTTTACAGCTAATTCTGAAAACATATATGAAGATGCTATCAAAAGAATTAATGCAGAACAAAAGACCTTTATGTCAATTCTATTTATATCTAACATCCCTAATAATTCATAAAAAATATGTTTTTAAAAGTTTCTCCGAGAGATTTTCATTAATATCTATTTTAATTGATTTAAAGTTGATTTAAGATAACTAATAGTAATCAGCACTGAGATAATCCCGAATAAACCAAACATAAAGCCGAAAATAGTTGTAAATATTTTGTTTGGTGTTATTTTTTCGGTTGTAAAATCTGCACTTTCTATTACTATAAAGTTATTTGAAAGCTTCTGGTTTTGCTGCCTTAAGATGCTTTTTTCATAGGCTTTCAATATCTCAAAATAACTAGTTTCATTTATTATAATTTGTCGATTAAGTCTCTTATAATTCATTTCTAGTGATGTCGTATTTTCAATCCTTAAGTTTAACTCAGCTAAAAAGGCTTTTGAAGAATTATAAATAACTTCTTGGGTATTAAAATCAATGAAACTTTCTATCCATTTTTCTATCAATATTTTATTTGGAACACTTGTTATTTCATCATTATCTGGATTAATAATGTTTAAAAGATGAACTTTAATTTCATTTTTAATTTGGTCTATTTTATTCTGATAGTGCAAAGTTGTATTCTCATTATTTAGAGTGTTATCTTTTGAGATTTTTTTAACTAAATCTGATAAAGCTTCCTCTTTTTTCAACAATTCAATATTTTCAGAAAAGAGCCTATTATTTTGCTTTAATTTTACTTTAATTTCATCTAAATTAGCTAAAGATGCCATCATTTTATTTTTTGAAATAGATACGGTAGTTATAGCTTCTTGTTTGGCATTCACTAATATTTTAGCTTCCTCAAGAAAATCTACGATTCCATTTTCTTTTCTAAATGATAATAAATTTAATTCAGTTTTTTTCAGATTTAATTCAGTTTCTTTAAGTTTTTCTTTAAAAAATTTTTCAATTTTTTTGGCCCCACTAGATTGTATTAATTCGAAGCTATTTTTTATAATTAAAGTCACTTCATTTAAAATATCTTTACAAAACACATCACTTTTAGAACTAAAAAAGACTTTTATGATGTCTGTAGTGCTTGTTTTTAATATTTTAAGCTCTGTTAATTGATCTATATTGTAGGGACTGTCAATGTTAAAAATAAGATCTTTAAGAAGTGTATCATTAACAATAATTAAATCTGATAATTTTTTATAAGTTGCATCACTACTAACTGAATCGTAATAGTGTGTTTCATCTATATCTAAGAAAACAGATTGAATATAATCCAAATGGTTTGGGGGTATATCTTGTTTTTTATTTTGATATTTATAGAGATGTTTCGCAAATGTTCTTAACAGAATTTCTTGTTTTTTAGGGCCAGAGTTAATAAAACTAATTACGTTATCTAAATCATTGTTTGTTTGAGAAAAATTAAAATTAATGATATCAGAGGATGCGTCATTCGCGGAACTTTGACCTGTATAAATAGACACACTTGAATTAAATTTATCTGAACGTATTGAAATAAAAATAAATGTTAATACCGCAGATATGATGGGTATTATAATCAAATAAATTCTGTTTTTTAATAATATTTCTTTTGTATTTTTTAACTCCATAATTATTAATTTCCTAACATTGTTTTATATTTATTTTTAAGCTTCAGATAATTAAATTTTTCTTGGTAAAATCCGACTTTTATCTGTTGGTATCTATCTTGAACTTCTTGTAGTTCAAAATAAGTAACAGATGCAGTTCTAAACTTTATTTTCATCAAATTTAAATTTTGTTCACTATCTTCCATTAAACTGAATTTTAGTTTGAGACTTTCAAGAGCTAACAGTTGATCATAAAGAATATTTATAAAAAGTTGCCTAAGTGACTTTTTTAATTCCTTTTGTCTCAGATTTAATTCTTCTTTAGTGCTATATAACTTTCTTTTATCGCTTTTTTGAAAAAACAAAACTTTTGGGCTAATTGCAAAACTAAAGTTTATTCTAGGGGTTAATCCATTCAGTTCATTAGAATTAAAGCCTTGATTGCTTTGATCCATTAGATTTAATCCAGTTCCAAGTGTAAAAGCATTTACAAGCACTTTCTTATTTTGAAAAATATCCTCATCTAAACTTTTCATCTGTTCATCAAAAACCTTACTAGAGTTAGAATTTAAAACAACAAGGGTGAAAAGTGAATCCAATTTTTCCGGTATCATTAAGATTTCATTAATTGCGTTCATGTCTTTTTCAAAAAAAACTTCATTAAAATCATTTTGACTAAACATATTAGAACCTGTCTCTTATACACATCTCCGAGCCCACGAGACTC
>OJHG01000438.1_pt1 | contig 20079 bp, 18 predicted proteins | sample 1594761 | NCBI WGS metagenome assembly OJHG01 (sample SAMN05416786, study PRJEB24817) | seawater metagenome | isolation source: Sea water | place: Canada:Atlantic | collected 2013-07 | reverse complement strand
CATTTTAAGATCTGAAACTGCTGCAATGGCAGGTTTAGTTTTGCTAAATTTTTTATTAAATTAAAGTTGATTTGAAGTTTTATTAGGACTACGTTCTGGCGGAAGTTATGCAAATCAGGAGTATGCATATGAAACTCATGTTACCAGAAGTGTTAAAGGTGTCGCGTAAATCAATTATTATTCACAATGATGCAAAAGCCCCATTCGAATTATTTAATAGCTTTGAATATCAAGTTGAAGCTATGAAGTTTGACATGAGTACATTTAGCAAAGAGCATTTTAACTTACCCTGCTCAATCCGAGCTCGAAATGGAAAATATCAAGTTTTTTCTGGCTGGAACACATTACATAAAAGCACGCCAATATCATCAGAAGAATTACTTGTCTTAAATTTTCCTAAAAAGTTAATTAAAGATATTGAAGAGGAAGCTTGGCGGTACTTAGTCGATAGCTTTACGAATACTTACCAGCGTAATTTAGTATTGGCATACCTTTCATTGGTTATGGAAAACATTCCAAGAGGGGTAAAAGAAAAAATACTTCCGCAGTGTAAATCAAATTCAGCTGAGTCATTGGTTCAGTTTCTTTGCCGTGAAAAGCGAGGACCTGTTCGGCTTCAAAATGAAAGGTTAAAAGCGAAAGAAATCATTTTGCCTTTTAAACTTTAATGGGGAGAGATAGGTATGCCAGTATTGTTGAAAATAGAGGAAACACAGTTCTCTGATGGCTCTATATCTGATAAGCAATTAAATCCAGTTGTTAATGACGAAAGCACTCCGACAGTAACTAAAAAAAGCAAATATGCACGAAAGCATATTATTCGCAAAGAAAAGCGATTAACAGGTGATGCCAATACGTTAACTGAATTTGAGGTCACTTCACTAATTAAATACTGTCACAAATATATCGAGCATGATTTCAACAGTTTGTTATTAACTATGCTGATTACAGGTCGGAATCTAGAATTATTATTAGATCAAAATATAAAGTTTTTGATTGATAATACGAAATTAGAGCTTTCATGTGCAGGCTTTTTTATCATCAATTGGAAATTCCCAAAACACCACATTCCAGCAAACTTTGAACATATGCTAGATCGCCCAACGTCTAATGGAGTTGTTGTGATCCCTAAGGAACTAACGTCACTTTTAAAAAGTCATCGAGATAGTGAGCATGATTTTAAAGTGATTGAGAGTAGCGTTAGTAAAACGATTGATAAAATCAATCAAGAATATTCGATTCGTTTAACACTCAAAAGAGTGCGTTTATATCTAGATCACTCAAAAGCAAGGTTTAATATTTCTGAATTAGATTATGCTTACATTGCAGGAGAAAATATAAGGTATCATCCTGCTAGTTATTATACACTTTTTTGTAACCAGGAATTGGTAGATAAACAAAAGTCATTTTGTGATGAAATGTTTACTAAAGCAGGTGTACCTCTGTTGACGTTTCCATCGAAACGAACTCAAAAAACTATGGGGAGTCGAATGGTACTAAAAGATCAATTTATAAGAGAGTACTTTGATTTACTCTTAAATAAAATTGATTTAGCGAACTCTTCAGCTGAAAATATTAAAGAACGTCATAACCTTTATACTATTTTGACTATTGATGTTTTACAAATTTGCACTTTACACCGTCCGGTAAAAGGCATCTTTAAAGACATGAATCATTTTGATTTTCAATTTAGCACTGCACTTATTGAAGATAAAGGAAGCAAAAGCATTAGACGACTTCCTTTAGCTCGTATAGGCCTGCAATTTTTGAATGCATATCTGAAATACCTTGGGAAACTTAAAGAGAATGTTCAATATGTTACTCCAAGTATTTACAATGAAATTGATGACATATTAAAAGGAAAAAAAGGCATCTTTCAAATAATGGACCAAGAGAGATTATTTGAGGCAAACCCTAAAAAAAATATAGCATCGATACTAAATGGCTGGTTTCCATTCCCGCCAAATTGGCATCGACACAAAATGGCCACTGTTCTTAAACAACAAAATGTTAATGATGAATTAATTGCTTGTTTTATGGGACATGAAACGAAATTAGATCATTCACTTAGTCAATACAGTGCATTATCTTTTGGTGATTTAACTCAAGTTAGTATGCAAATTGATAAATACTTGAGAGAAACATTACTAGTCCGAACAGTACCTGTCTTTTATAGGAAGTAGTGAATTGAGTAATGTAAATGAGCTAGTTTTATTATTAAAAACGTCACCCGAAAAAAGTAAAAAGGAAGCAGCACTTTTATTAATTAAAGAGCTAGTTGAGAGTCAGAATAAAACAGGTATTGAAGAAAAAAATGAAACATATTTAGCTGTTGAAAAAGAACTGGTAAAACTATTTACTGCTCAAGATAAACTACAGAAGTTGACGATAAATGTTCTTAATCACTTCGTTTATAGTAAGTCACCACCCAAAAAAAGTCAGCCTGAAGTTATTTTTAATAAAAATAATGAATTTCGTACTAATAGCTTATCTCATGTTTATGATAATTACATGACTGGTCTAGAGAAAAGAACGATAGAGATCAAAGACAATAGAGTTGAATTAGCTAATGTTTTATTTTTTGCTGCTATACACGGTGGCTTAAGTTTTGTAGAGGGTATACAAGGATTAGCAGATATTTTAGTAAATGAACCTACTCCGTTTAGGCGTTCAGGTAATCATTTGTTTATTGAAATAACATATCAGCGAAAGTCTCATAACTTTAACTATATTGATAATGACGAAAATGAACTGATCTTAAGACGGTGGTGTCCTGATACATTAACGCTTGCTGCAATTCATTGTTTCCTCAAGAATAAAACAGATCTTTGTTTAGAGGGAGATGCTTGGAAACTTATTCAATTAATATTGCCAGATAAATTTCCGTATAAGCCTCGTTCATTGAATGAGTTTCTATTGTCAGCGGCAACACTTGGAGCAAAATTATCAGGAATAAAAATGCCTCATTTTTTAACTCATTATGCTACTGGTCGCACTCCTAGCTCATCAATGCCATTAGCTTGCTTTCATGCTTTTAATAGGCAAAAGACATTACCTGCATTTGAAATTAGAATGTTTAAAAGCGCTAATTTAACTAAATCAAATTCACCACAATGTTTTATAGATAAAGCTTTTAACTCAGTAGAATTTATCAAACAAATTCGCTTTGCTTGTAGAGAGTTTGATGAGAATGATCATAAACGTTCAAATAAAAAATCTATAAATGAAATTAAACAGTTATTTATACAATTTGATAACCTTCCATTTACCGCTGAGCTCCTCCTTGAATGGATCCTTGATAATTTAATGATGGGCACTTGGATAAATAGCTCAGCACAAAGAGCTATTTCTGCAATTGGCAATGTATGGTTGAGTGAAACGATTGCTCTTGATTTCAATGAGGTAGATGGTGCTGACTTAGATGTTTTATGTGAATACATATCTAGAGAAGAAAATGGCCATGACTTTACCAGGCATCAAAAACTTCAGAGTTTATTAACGTTTGCTAGTAATGCTTTTGGCACACCTTTACCAGACTCATTTGAATTTGATACAAGTGGCTCACGTACAGTTCAAAGTCAACTTATTACAGAGTCTCAGTATCAACAGTTGCGTTTTGATGTTAGGAAATCTATTGATGATGAAACCGATGAATTTAAACTAACAATTGATGTCATACTAATTTTAGCAAGACGACTATTTTTACGTCCGTCAGAATTACTGAAAATATTAATTGAAGATGTTGAGATATCAAATGAACGTTGGCTACGTATTAAACCTAATATTTATATAGGTAAAAAAAATATCTCTGCTAAACGTAAAATACCTTTAACTCTTCTATTACTTGAAGATGAAAGGCAAACATTTGAAGAGTATTTTCGTCGTAGAAAAACAAAAGTGGGTGGTAGGAAAAAAGCATTGTTGTTTTCAAAACTTTGGGAGTTTGATAACCCATTTACAACAGATGTTCTAAGGAACCTTACCGTCGATTTGTTATCTAAATATGCAGGACACCCAGTTAGGTTTTATCAGTTCAGACATAGCGGTATATCAGTATTACAACTTGTTATGTTTGGCTCAGATGAGTTGATTGAAAATTATACTCCATATGATTTACCTCACGCCTATAAAATAAGAGAATTCCTAGCTAATGGAAGTGTTCAAAATAAATACGCTGAGTTATCAAGTATCGCGGGGCATATTAACTCTGAAACAACTCTGAAAACATATAGCCACTTCACTGATATTTTACTTCATGACCATATGTCAAAGCATAATAAACCGTATTCAGTGGCATTTTGGTGTAATTTAAGTGGTATATCTTCTTCTTACATAAGTGAAAAGCTAAGACTATCAAACAATTCGAGAATAGTTGATGTTACAGCAGAGCAAATATCATCCTTTCTTGTAAAAAAGACAACAAAGTTTATTGAAAAAACGAGTATTAAAGCTAAAAAGAAAATTGGCCATGTAAAATCTTCAAGGATTGAAGGCAAGCCAAGTATCGCCTTATGTATTGAAGTACTTGATATGTATGATAAGTATCAAGACTTAGAAAAAATTTGTCTTGAGTTACCTGTTACAGATGAATTGGTAGAAAAGTGGGTGAGAAATGCTGAGTTTTTGAAAAATACATATAAAACACAGAAAAACATGTATCGTTTATATCCTGAGAAAAGCTTTCTATTATCCCCACCTAAAATAACTTCAAGGGATGAACAAAAGGATTGTAATTTATGGATGAAAGAGCTTGGAAAGTATTTTGGTAAAAAACAAAGTGAGTTTGAATGGTGTATTGATTATCTGCTATCTCATGTAACTCATAGCCATTCGTATATTACGTTTAGTAAATCGGAAGACTATAAGCGTTTTATGAAAATAGTGCTTTGCTTTATCAAACCATCATGTTGGTATTTAGAAATTGAGCCTTTGATAAATAAAAAAGATAAGTGCTCTGAAAAATGGGAGCTTACAGAAAGTATAAATACACAGATATTAAATAATTCGGTTAGGCGAGAAGACCAGTTTAAACACGGCCGTGGAAAACTATACTTTCTTCATGCTGGAAGTGAAAATCTAGTTGAAGAGAGATTTAAAAACTGGACATATAAAAAGTATTCGAGTAATGCACTTAAATATGTGTTTCATATTCTTGCGATTATGATGCGAAACTGAAATTTACAAAGAAGTGTACTGTAATGTGTATTATCGTTAACGTTTTGAAAGCTTGGAACAGTCTTAGTTTCAAGCTGATTTTACAACGTTTTCGGAAAGTTATTTGCTATATACAGAGTCTTTTAATGCTTTACCAGCTTTAAAGCTAGGCACATTTGAAGCTGCTATTTGTATTTCAGCACCTGTTTGTGGGTTGCGACCTTTGCGAGCAGCACGAGCTGAAACTTTAAACGTCCCAAAACCTACCAGAGCAACATCTCCACCACCAGCTAGTTCGGAAGTTACCGCTCCTATCAAGCTATCTATTGTGCGACCTGCAGCTGCTTTACTAATATCTGCACTTTCTGCGATTTTATCTACTAATTGGCCTTTATTCATGAATATTTCCTAATTGATTTTTATTGTGGCTTCATAGTAAACAAATATATCTACATAGGGCAATAAATATGTTTTCTATTTAGAGATCTATCTCGCAATGGGGCATATATGGACGCCCCGGTTAATGCAAGGTTTAATGAAGATACAGTCTGCTGTCATATATCCGACGTCTAAATTGGCTGTTTATAGCCAGCGCCATGATGTAATCCGAATCCTGTCTCCTAATCACAAAGTCGACATTTAAAATGACAAGCCCCAAGGCAGGTTTTTACAGGAACGGTTGACCGTTTTTCATCAAGCATTGCAAACTTAAACTAGGTTTAAAATACTTACTTTGTTTTCTACTACTTTATAAAATTATGCTGCTTTAAATGCACAAGTGGCTTTAAATTCATCCTTACTTGTTACAATAACCCAAGCAATTCGTGTTAACTTGTTGGCAAGAGCAACAATGGCTTTTGCTTTGCCACTTCGTATAACAAGTGCATTGAACCAGCGGCTGAGTGCATCTGTTCGATCTGCTGTATACTTCGAAACGGATCTTGCGCCATGAATTAATAAGGCCCTTAACTCGTTATTGCCATTTTTTGTTATACGGCCTAACTTTGGCTTACCACCAGAGCTTGCTTGCCGAGGAACTAAGCCACACCAAGCAGATAATTGTCTTCCATTTGAAAATTGTTTTCCCGTACCAACCTGACTTAAAAATGCAGCGGTGACAATTGGACCAAACCCAGGAATAGCAAGTAACGCCTGGTATCTTGGTTGTTGTTTACATAAAGCTTCTAGCTCATTTGAGATTGATTTGATCTCTTCAGTTAGGCCATTTACTTCTTGCCATAGGCTGTAGATTAATTTTCGCATTACACCCGATAGTTCATTGTCAGCATCTTCCAAAACCTCGGGAACCTGTTCTCGTAGAGACTTGAAACTTTTAGCAATAGTAATGCCATATTCACTTGCTAAACCACGTAACTGGTTAGATATTGCTATTCTTTGAACAACTAATCTTTGTCTAACACAGCGTAGCGACTTGATATCTTGTAGCTCGATTGTTTTTATTGGCACGCTATGTAAGTTTGGTCGTGAGGCAGCCTCACAAATTGCACGAGCATCGTTAGCATCATTTTTCTGATGACCCACAAAAGGTTTAACGTGTTGAGGTGGGATTAACATAATTGAAAACCCCATTTTTTCAATTGTTCTAGCCCAATAGTTAGAGCTACCACAAGCCTCCATGGCAATAAGTGTATTTTCTGGAAATTGACGCACCACGTCTAAAAGCTTTGCTCGGGTAACCTTTTTATTCGAAGTAACTTTGTTTTTATTGGATAAAACACAGACTTGGAAATGGTGTTTTGCTAAATCAATACCGACAACTTTGATGCTCATGATGACTCTCCTATCAATTGAATTTAATCAAGTAAAGTATGGCTCATTAAACGCCAATGGGGAGGGGCGTCCATCACATCACTTAGCGAGTTAGTAAAAACCTTAGCATAGCGATCGTTAGGGTTAATAGTTTTGTTAGGTATTATTAAGCTAAGAATTAATAACTATGTCTTTATCTCAATAGATAAAAAATCCACTATAGCGACCATAAATAATTTCAACTAATATGAAAAAACCAATGATAAGCTTCTTACCTTGACTACTGATTTCTCCTTAAACCTAGATTTTTCAATAGCTGCTGAATATGCTTAACGGCAATACGAAAATATTCTTTCCCTTGGCGTACGTGTTAAATACCAAAATGAATTTGAATACTTGCATACACAAGGCTCACTGTTGCCTCGTAGTAATTAAAGATTAGGACGGAAATGAACTTAATTTTGCTCTCAGGGCTGATAAAAATCACACAAGCATCTAAATTCTCATTTTCTATATCATCTCCACCTGTATTAGTTCAATAAAATGCAAATATTTAATCAAAGCATTGTTTAAAAGTTAACTTTAGTTAGATTGTTCTATAGGCTTAACTTATTATCAAAGTCGAAATCAAACAAAAGGAATTCTATTTATGCTAAAAAACATATCAATGCTGGCGGTGGTTGCCACATGTTTGTTCATCACGATGCCAGCTTCTGCTATAGGGCCACAATACTACTATTACTGTACTTATGGTGGAGGGGTTGAACCACGGTATGTTACCGATATTTTTGTCGCAGATTTTAATAATTACAACCAACACCAAAGTAATAAAAAAGAGTTTGAAGGTATTGTAAAAAAAACGTTCACGCTACATCCAAACTTTGAAGCATATAAATACTATGCCAGTTGCGATGGCTTTGATAACAAACAAAAAGCAGCTGACGCTTTCGCCAAACATCTTAGTGGTATGAATTCATCAGGAATAAAGCAAATATTCTTAACTAAATGGCAACCGGGTAAGTTGACCATTGATGAAGCAAAGTACGCTGAACAATAGCTGCTTAAATAACTAGTTAATAACCCATTATATTTTATCTATTCACGTTATGTTAATAACGTGAATAGCTACATTAAAAGGTTTAAATGAAAACACTAATATCACTTATTCTGTTATTACCATTAGCAAATATTTATGCGGATGAACTTGTTAGTGGGACGAAGACAAGCAAAGTAACCAGGATTAATAAGTCTGAATTAACATTAGGTAATAAAGTTCAATTTCAACACATGGTTGATAATGTATGCAACAAACTCATGGGAGAAAGAATGACAGAGGGGAGTACTATAGGCTATAAAATAGAAGGTGTTTTTTTGAAATATAACGGGTGGTCAAAAGCGACTCATAAATACAAAGATAAATTAGAAACGTTTTGGAATACTAATAATAACGATTTTATCTGTCCTGCAACTCCTCATTATCAAGCGAAACACTTTTTAAAAATTATTATAGATTTGCAAATGTATGTACCTGTACTAAATGAGTTCTTTTTATCAAAAAATACTGGTTATCATCTTAGTATGAATGCTTATGAAATAGTGAATGATGAACCAGAAACTATCGTCGATTATTTACAAAATATACTAAACGGGAAAAATTCAAGGGACTTTGATCATAGACAAATAAAAAGGCTTTTAAGAGTTTTGAAAAAAAAGTTTAATGGTAAAACTGGCGCGGAATTATTAGCGGAAAATCCTGATTTAATTAGTAGCCGACAATAAATAACACTAACTCATTAAATATAATGAGTTTTTTATCTATCGTTAAACACTTATTGTGTATGTTACTCCTTTCGCTGCGAGCAAAAATACTTCGCAACTAGTCATACAAACGGTGTTTTAAACATTGGCAACTTTGGCCGAGTGCTAGATTTTACTTAGTTGTTAATGGCGACGAATAAGGTAATAATTGGTCTGATGATCGCGTTAGTGGTGTGGGCATTTCTTCTTAACATAATGTTGAACAAAGCACAGACCTTAGTTGTAAATTAAGTGATGAGAATACGCACAATAACAATAGAATAAACTTTCTTACTTGTTATCAACAGTGGTTAGCAGGCGCGCTTGAAGAATGTGAGAATCGAAGTTGAGTAACATACTAACCGTACAACTGAACGATAAAAGTGCAACATATCATGGCCACACTGGCAAGGTATTGTCTTATGTAGTTTGTCCTAATAATAATCGTGTTGTATCACTGGGTAACGGTTTACACGTCTGGTGTGCTGAAACGGGCCAACGGTTAGCACATTATCAGTTAGAAGAAGGCGCTAATTATTACGTTACTAATGACGAAAACTATCTTATTGCCTCAACCTTTGAATTTTATGAATCGTTTGATATTCAAAAGGTCCACCTTTTTTATATCGGTAACGATGACAAGTTAAGCGAGCAATTTAATAAAAGCATCAGTGCTACTAAGGTTAAGCCTGACTACCCAGTACAGTTTTTGGCGCATGTGCCTAGTGGCGATGAATTAGTTATTTGGCAAGAAGTCGTTAATAATTCAAAGAATATTTATGCCCTCGGTGATGTTTCTGGTACAGAAGAAGGGGTATTACAGCATCAGTATCAAATTGCTTGGCTAGAAGGTACACTTGAATTAATTCATTGCGATACATCGACAATGGTGCCCAGTGATAATGACTGGGGAAAAGGTAACGTAAATATGTTGCCAGTAGTTACTGTTTATTAAGCTACTGTTCATCTCAATGTAGATAATATCCTCCTGATAAAAGAAATAATAAAAAAGGGACAAGCTGTTGCATTACGTAAATAAAACAATTTTAGTTACCATATGTATAGGGCTATACATAAGTTACTCTGCTGCTTTAGCTGCCACATCTGCAAAAACCAATGGTACTTTCAGTGGTAAATTAGCCGCCCTTGATTCTACGGTCTCTCAAAGGTCTAACGGTTTTATTAGCTCAGTAAAACTAAGAGTTAAATGGTGGGGGTTACTAGGCCAACCAGTTGAATCTTATAGCTTAAAATGGCGAATGAGCGATTACGTTAATGTGCCTAATACTAACGCCGTATTATCGCGCGCAATGCTTAGTAAATACCCAACACTGCTCAATAGGTTTAATGACTTAAAACCGCTTGATATTCAACTAAAGTTTTGGTTTGGTTTATCATATAACGGGAATGAATATCTTAGTAGCTCAACGCATTTCAACTGTTTAGATAATTGGACGCAAAGCAATCAAAACGCTGGATACAGTTGTGAAAATGCTATCGGATTTAAAATAGTTAAACGAACACCACATTTAATGATCGCCAAAAGTGGCCAATGGGACGATAACATTACACCGAGCAGCCCTAAAGATTGGGCTAGTTTTGTACAGTGGCGAGCGCCTATAGGTGGTTCTCTCAATAAACGAGCAGCAGAAACGTTTAGGCAAGCAACGGTTATTGATTTTGATAATTTAGAAGTGATTAGCGTATCAACACCTAACCGTGAAATTAACGCTATATACCAAGCCTATTTGAAAAAAGAGGAAAAAGAGGAAGCCGATAAAGAAGAGCAAGAGCAGGATGATTGGTTAAATTCAAAATCAGATGCCAATAACAACCCGAATGTTGATCCAGACGATTGGTTAAACTCCGACGCTGATACTGTTGGTAATAACAGAAATGATGACACAGACGACTGGCTTAATTCAGATGTTGATATTAGCCCACAAAAAAGCAATCGCCAAGCTGATTTCATGAACGACATGCCTGATGAAACAAAAGCGGAGGGAAATAGAGGTTCTAATAAAAGAAGGCGGAATTTTGATATGTCAGTGAGCGGAGAACCAGGTTTTGGTCCATTTAGAGAAGGTGCTAATGTAATCATTGATGGTTATATTTATATGGTTGGAGAAGATATTTTTTGGGAAGAATGCATGTGGAATAATAGAATTACTGATCGCTGCAGGCGTGGGAAGATTGTCCCTTTTAAATAAGTAACGTGCGATACTAAAATGTTAAATGGGTCTCGGATGAACGAGGATTGGCCGACAAAAATTGAAATTGGTTAATCTCAACAATAAAAGAGGCAAGTATTTCTATTGAAGGATATAGAAGTTATTGCAGTTACCAGTTTAAAACTAAACTCCGTCATAGAAAAAACAAGGTTATGGAGTTTTCGACTTGGATTAAAAATTAGAAAAATATGTAGGTGTGCAATGAAATTGGAGAAAACAATGACAAATAACCTTAAAAATATGCATTATCTACTGCTGGCTATGTTGATTTTTATATCTACCGCTTATGCACAATCTTCCTCTGAAACCGCCCGCAATTATTTGTATGCTGCTGAGATTGCTTATGAAGGTAAGGACTATAACGGAGCCCTGAGTGCCCTGAACAAGGTTGAGAAAATGATGGGGCGCAGTGGGGCTCGACTAGCAGCACTGAGGGTAAAAATTTATGCAGATCAAGCCAAATGGTTCAAAGCTAAAAAAGCGTTGAAGCAATTTTACAGTTTTTCTCCAAAAGAAGCTTATGCCAGAAAAATATCGCCTTACGCCATAAAAGTTGATGATGCGCTAGAGCGTGAACAAAAACGTTTAGATAAAATTCAACGATCAAATGAACAAGCTGAGTTGAAGCTTCAGCAATTAGCAGAAGCCACGCGGCAGAAACGTTTAAAGGAAATAGATGTTGCGAAGCAAGCTTGGTTTCAACTTGTTGAAAATGGCAAGGGTAACGTAAGTGAGAAAAACATTCGTAACTATATAGCTCGATATAAATCATCAAGCTCTTATCTTGATGAAGCAGAAGCGCTACTCATTCCGTTTGTTGAAGCAAAAAAAGCTAAAGCAAAGGCGTTACAGCTGAAAAAAGATAAGGTAAATAAACAATTGTTAAGTATTGGAATTGGTAGAACGACAACAGTTGCTGGTGGCAAGTATATTATGGGCGCTGATCTTGGTTTTTTTGATTACGCTTTTGAAAAACCAGCCCATGAAATTAATATAACAACAGGTTTAGAAGTGGGTATCTATGAAGTCACTTTCGCTCAGTGGGACACATGTGTTAGTGACGGTGGTTGCGGACGTCGTTATGGCCCTGATAATGGTTGGGGGCGTGGAGACACACGACCAATGATTGGCGTTAACCTTAGTGATGCGAGAAGTTTTGCGAAATGGCTGAATAAAAAGTCCAAACAACTAGGTATAAAAGGAGGGTGGCGATTGCCTAGCGAGGCTGAATGGGAATACCTTGCTCGCGCAGGAACAACAACAAAATATAGCTGGGGTAAAAAGAAAGGCAAAGGTAAAGCAACGTGTAAAAAATGTGGTAGTAAATGGGATAACAAAATGCCTGCTCCAGTCGGATCTTTTAAGCCCAATAACTTTGGTTTGTATGATATGCATGGCAATCTCTTAGAGTTAGTTGAAGACTGCTGGAATAAACGTCATCGCGGCACCACAGGAAAAGCAATTAAAAGCGGTAAATGCCATACCCAAATAGCGCGAGGAGGCTCTTATCGACGCCCTGCTGATGAAATGGCAAGTTATCATCGTATTGATTATGAACATGAAAGAGTTGCGGAGATTGGCTTTCGAATTGTGCGTAGTATTCAATAATTGATTTTGTTTATTTTGTTGCTGTAAAGAGTGTAATTAGTTATGAAAAAGTTAGCTGTAATTGTAAAAACATCAATGTCATTGTTACTGTCATTAAATGTGCTATTCATGTCGTTTTCATCAGCGGCGCAATCAACAGCAGAACAAGCCAAAAACTACTATTATGCGGCAGAGTTTGCTCATAAAGATAAAAATTATGCAGATGCATTAGTTGCTCTGAATAAAGTCGAAAATATTATGGGTAAAAGCGGCGCTAAGTTAGCCGCACTGCGCGTAAAAATTTATAGCGAACAACAACAATGGACTAAGGCCAAAAAATCTCTAAATGCATTTTATGCCTACTCGCCCAGCCAACGTTTTATAAGAGCAATGTCTCCTTATTTAATCAAGATTGATAAAAAACTTGCCGAACAACAAAGAGCACATCAAATAAAGCAAGAAAAAATAAAGTCAGAACGATTAGCTCAACAAAGGCTTGAAAAACGCCTTCGAGAAGAACGTATTGCTGAACAAGAAAGATTGAGAAAGGAAAAAGTCTATCAAGCAGAACAACGTCGATTACAAGAAAAGAGAGAAAAAAAACAGCAACTGGCAGACTTACGAAAAGCCAAATTAAAAAGTAAATCGCCATCAAAATACAGTGCTTTACCAACAGATATAGTTGCCTTCAGAGGATTAGTATTCATAACTGGACCAGGTCAAAAAGAAGGTGATATTTGGCTCATGAATATTACTGGTAAAACAAGAGAGTTGAATTGGGAGTTTAATTATTCACATAGTGATAGCGCAGGTAATCGCATTAATCTTTGGCCAGCGTCTATTTTTGTTGGTGGATATAAAGGAATATTTATCGCGGGTAAGGCCACCAATAGTATAACCAACGCTGATACTGGTTTTGTCGCTAAAATTGATATGGATGGAAAGCTTCTTTGGCTTAAGCAATATCAACATGTTAGTAACAAGAGCCGAGGGAGCTTCGAAGATATCATTAATGTGTCGGGGGACAGTTTAATATTAACCGGACAGACGACAGAAAAAGAAAAAGCTAATCAGGTATGGGTGGTTAATTTAGATCATTACGGTGATCAAATTTGGAACAAAACTTTTGGCGGTGATGGTGATGAACATGGCTACAGTGCTACTGCTACTCAAAACAATGATCGATTATTAATTGCCGCAACAACTGATTCAAAAGGTGCGGGCAACGACGATGCGTGGTTATTGCAGCTTGATTATAAAGGCGCTGTAATTTGGGAAAAAACCTATGGTGGAGCTACTTTAGACATAGTAAAAGGAACTGCGGCAGATAAACTTGGGAATTATTATTTATCTGGTGTCTCTTTAGATGAGAGCGGTCAAAGGCGTATTTGGACTTTTAAAATCAATAGTAAGGGAAAACTTCAATGGGATAAAAAAATTGAAGGGTTCTCTGGTTATAGTATCCATCGCACTAAAGATGACAATATGATTATTGGCGGTTTAGGCAAACGAACAGAGAAAGCAGGTAAACCTTTGTCTGCAATCAAGATAAGCAAGCAAGGAAGTGTAATTTGGCGGCAGGATAAATTTTTGCCAAATGACCATATTTGGCCTTCTAGAACAAATATACTTGCTGTTGATGATGTCTTTGAAGGTTATTACATGACAGCTCTAACGACCAAGTCAAGCAGTAACTGGGTTCAATATTTCCTTGAGCCAGAAGGTTAAAATAATTGCTAAGCACCTTGAACCAATCGAAGATAAGTCTACTACTGAGCAGATAGATGCCAATGAAAAAGCTGTTTTTACCTGTATTATTGAGCTTTGTTTCTATGTTTCTCGGCTGTGCTCGCTCATACGCACTTTCGTTAAACATCAGTTGTGCTGATGATAATCTACAGCTTGCTCAGTCCTATAGTGCAACCAACCCTACCAACCTTGCCCAAATAAAACACTGTGCCGAACAAGGTCATGCGCAATCACAATATATTTATGGCAATATCCTTTACAACAGTCTCTACAACAACGGTCACATAGACAATACTTTGGCACAAGTCGTTAATTGGTGGACCAAAGCAGGCCAGCAAGGTTATGGCGATGCATGGTATCGCTTAGGTTTGCTCTTTCAACAGGGGTTTGGTGATGAGGTGGAAAGCAGAGCAGATATCGTTAAGGCCGCTGATTGTTTTACTTTAGGCGCCAATGCTGGCAGTAGTCATGCGCAGTATTACCTTGGTATTGCTTTGTATCGAGGTTGGGGCATTGCACAAAACCAACCAGCAGCAATGAACTGGTGGAAAAAAGCGGCAGATACTGGTTATCAGCCAGCAAAAAATGCTTATACAGGCTCAGTAGCGATTAAATGGTACCCCGAAAAGATTAGCCCCATTTGGCAGTTATTTAATCAAGTGAATAATAAAAGTAAAGCCGAAGTTTTTACCTTTTTAACAGGGATGATACCGTATAAAAACGATACAGAACTTGAACAAGCATTGGCAAATGTTAACTACCCTGAACCACCTTACTTTTCTATGTACCTTGATGTTTATCAAGTGCTAAAACATTTACCTTTATGGTTAGAAGATATGCCACACTGTGCGAAATTTAAAAAAATATTACAGAATGAGTTTTCTAGAGAGCTAAACAGTTATTTTGACAGTGAACTTGATAGTCATTCCAATGACTCTCAAATTAATTCTGCATTGTGGTATGCCTTACAAAGGGTATGTGTACCAGATGCGGTTGAAGAAATTGGAAAATAAAAAAAACAAATAAAGGGAATAAACAAAATGGCCATACAAGAAAACAGCGCGACAACCGTTGATACTGATAAACCACCAGTTAGTAATAAACCTACATCATCAGTGATAATACCTAGTTTATTAGCAGTGCTTGTTATAGGCGTTATTTTGTATTTCGCCTTATCTACCCGCTCATATCAATGGCAACTGTCATTAGGCGGTGACAAATACGAGCAAGCTTATGCGGTTACTCCATTGGCCGATGGCGGCTATTTAACGGTTGGTATCACTAACTCAAAAGGTGCCGGATCTAATGATATTTGGGTGATAAAAAGCGCTGCTAATAGTGCGACTGAGTGGGAAAAAACATTCGGTGGAACTGAGTGGGATATTGCTGAATCAGTGATTGAAGTTCAATCTTCAACAAGCTCAGAAAATAACGCTAAGGCATTTTTAGTGTTTGGTTCAACCTCGTCAACAGATAACGGCGATAGTGACTTTTGGTTATTAAAACTCGATCAACAAGGCAACTTGTTATGGCAGAAGAGATATGGCGATGCCAGCGAAGACAAAGGCCAAGTGGTTTTAAGTGCTAACGATGGTGGTTATTATTTATTAGGCAATAGCTCAAATGAAAGTAACGGCTTTGGCGATGCATTGGTAATTAAAGTAGATAGCGCAGGAAAAGTGCTGTGGCAACAAACTTATGGCGGCAACGATATCGACGAAGTAACCAGTGCACAACTGACCACTAACGGGGATATTATTTTTGGCGGTAGCAACCCGGTTGGTCGTTTCGATTTTTGGCTAAATAAGGTAAATAGTCAAGGTAAGATCATTTGGCAAAAAACGGCGGGTACCGAAAGCTCAGATACCGCCACAGATTTGGTGGTCAACAAAGACGGTAGTATTGTCATGGTGGGTCATAACGTGAGTAATGACACCGGCTTACGCATATTAATGGCAGTAAAGTTTGATGCCACAGGAGAAGAAATATGGCAAAAAGAATACCGTGCGCTTTATAACCAGTGGTCGCAGGCAAATGCCATTGTAGTAAATCCAAACGGCGGTTATGTTTTAGCAGGAAAAACTAAAACAGCCAGACAATATGATGACAAGCCACATTTTGAACCTTGGCTAATCGCCATTGATGAAAATGGCGAAAAACTATGGGATACAGTACAGCAACAATCAGGCGATCATCATATCAATGATCTACAACGAACAGAGGATGGTGGTCTTATTATCGTTGGCTCAAGTGAAAACTTAAGTGATCGTTATCAAAGCCAAAATACTCAACAAAAAGGCGACAACCTATTCATCATGAAAATGGATGATAGAGGGAATGTAGAGTGACCGACATTAGTTATTGAATACCGTATAGTAATAGTTTACATAGAATGTTGCTGTGTAATAGAACATATGAAAGCTTAAAGTTGAGTTACTAAATTTAGAAAGGAAAATGATGAAACAACTATTTTATATTGTCTTAATTCTTCAGATTAATCTAGTGACTGCAAAAGAAAGTGAGCCTACACATTCAAAAACTAATGCTAGCGTTCTTACAAGCAGCAGTGATGGGAATAAGCTACAGACCGAATTTGACCTAGGTAATGAAAAGCAATTTAAATTATTAGTAGAACGAATTTGCTTAAAGTTAATAGATGTGAGGAACGACGATAGCTATCCTGCAGGAATCGAAATTGAAAACCTGATACTTCAATTCAAGAATTGGACAAGAGAAACAACAGCGTACAAAAATAAACTTGAGGAATTTTGGAAGGTAAACCAAAACCATTTTATATGTCCTAAAATAGGACACTTTCAGGAAAAACACCTTCTCAAAACAATAATCGATATGCAAGTTTATAACCCTATTTTAGATAGATTTTTTCTCAAGAAATCTAACGGTTATATGTTGGATATGAATGCTTTTGAGCTAGTAGGTGGTAAGCCAGAAACAGTCGTAGACTACCTCGAAAAAATAATAAATGGAGATTTTGAAAAAAGTTATGAAATTGTTGAAATTAAAAACCTTCTTAGAAAACTCAAGAAACATTTCAACGCAAAATCAGGTAAAGAGATCAATGAACAAGGCAATATCTAAATATTCCTTATTTAATTAGAAAAAAGTCAGCGTAAAGAGCTCACTAAAGTGAACATCAATTTAATATTTAACACTAATACTTGCAGTAGTCGGCAGCAGGTTTTTGAAACCTTAGTTACCTTAGCTAAGAGCAATAAACAGTTGTTGCTAGTCTATCGAGAAGGCCGGCGATCGGATGATGGTTTTGTAAAGCAGCCTTTAAGGGTCGATAACTTATTGTTTGAACGCATTCAATTCTCAAACGAGTGGCAAGTATTTATTGATTCGCCAAATACCACGCAGACAAGGCTAGCGTTTAAGTTCATCTATAATCAATTAGTTTCGCTCAACGCAATTAATGGTGAAATGTTTTTGGTTATCCCGTTTACCTTAATAATGAGGTATTGGCTAAATATTGCATGTAGCATAATTGGACGCGCTATTTCTAAATTCTTACCTTTGGACGATAAAAACGTAACTTCCATAAATGCAACTGGAATTCGCAGCAAAAATAATAACGCGCACAACAAGCGTTTTGACGACGTGTAAAACATCATTAGGCAGAAAACCATTAACTTAATAAGGAACTAAAGTGTTACATTAATTTTAGCGCTAGGGCTTTTTACATGCGAATTCCGTAACTGTTTTTGGTTCACTCATCCCATAATTTTGAGCAATCTCTTCTGTATAAATTAATGTTTGTTTAAGATTACCGTCACTAGTCATTTTTAAGGAAATCTTTCCAAGGTGAATTCCATCCAGTTTTAAAGTCAGAACTTCCGTTTCAAAATTGGTGTTTGTGATACTTTTTATAGTAAAAATGTCTTCCATCGAAGCAGTACCATCATAATAATATTTTGATTCAACCAATTGTAATTCTGTAGAGTAGTCTAAATTTGGAATTTCTGGAAATGCATTTCCAACGAGTACATAGTACTCTGCTTTTGATTCATTTTCAGTGCAAGTGAATTTTGGAGAATGCATCTCTTTCATTTTTTGAGCAGATGCAACTATCGACAATGTCACTAATAATGTTCCAAGTACAAATTTCATTTTTTTTATCTATCTAGTGCTAATGGTTTATTTAGTCTATTTATATCTCAAATTTAGAAGAATATCTATATTGAATTCTTTAAAGGTTGGTTCAAGTCCATAGTCACAAAAATCAATTGAAAGTGTACTTAATGTATAAAAAAGATATATCATTGATTCAATTTTGAATAAGGCTACAGGGAGTAAATCTAAAAGACGTTATAGTGATAATTCAGGGGGTTAAATACGATTAACTGGAGAGAGTATTTGACTATGTAGCTAATGTTAAAATTAGATATCTATGTTGAGTTAATATATTTGAGCTAGGTTACATTGTTAATTACCTTTCCATCTCACCACTGCGATTGCGCTATAGATTATATGGCCTGAAACTGATTTTCTATATCACTTTGGGGGCGATTGCGCCACGGGTTTTGAGGCGCAATATGTCTATATTAAGTTTCAGTATTTTCTGAAATGGATAATGCATCTTCTATTTCAACGCCTAAATACTCAATTGTACTTTGCAATTTTGAGTGCCCGAGTAATAACTGTATAGCTCTTAAATTCTTTGTCTTTGCATAAATTAAAGATGCTTTAGTTCGTCTAAGCGAGTGCGTTCCATATTGGGTGATGTCTAAGCCTAGGGTGGACACCCAATTTTTGACTATATTTGCATAATAGTGATAACAAATGTGTCGACCTAGTTTTCTTGGACTAGGAAATAGAAAATCAGATGAAGAGAGACTTTTCAGATAAATCCATTGACTCATGCATTGTTGGGTCTTTGGTGTAATTTCAAACTGTACCTCTTTATGTGTTTTTTGTTGTTCTATCATTGCTCGTGATTGAACTAGTGATGCAGACGATATGTCACGAACTTTTAGGTTTATTAAGTCACAAGCTCTTAGCTTACTATCGATTGCTAAGTTGAATAAAACTAGCTGTTCAAGCTTATTTTCAATTTCTAGACGTATCCTAATACGCCAAATTTCTTCAAGTTTAAAAGCTTTTTTCTGACCCACACGTTTATCTTTGTTCCAAGCTGTCATGATGAAATCCTACTATATATATGGAACTAATAGTTAAGATGAAAAAGAGGTATTTATAAATATATGAATTATAGAGTTCATATAAATGATTTATACGTGTGTGAGTTGAGTAGATATAGATTTATATATTAGTGTAGGGATTAAAAAAGCCGCTGTTTTAGCGGCTTAATAGACATTAATTTTATCTTTCAACTATACGTTTACAGCGTCTTTTAATGCTTTTCCTGCTTTAAAAGCAGGTACTTTTGCAGCAGCAATTTGAATTTCTGCACCTGTTTGAGGATTACGACCAGTGCGAGCTGCACGGTCATTTACCTTATAAGTTCCAAAACCAACTAAAGCAACATCACCGCCGCTAGCTAGTTCAGCAGTTACAGATTCAATTAAACTATCTAACGCACGACCAGCAGAAGCTTTAGAAAGGTCCGCGCCTTCAGCAATTTTTGTAACTAATTCACCTTTGTTCATTTTTATTCCTTATTTATTGTTATTACAACCATATTAAGAAATAAGAGGTAACAGAGCAATCAATATTGACAAACCTATTTATCTATCTCGGAAAGGGGCACAAAGCCTGACGGATCCCCACTTCATTATTTAAATAAAGCATCCGCATAAGCCTTTAATCC
>OJHG01000427.1_pt1 | contig 20467 bp, 24 predicted proteins | sample 1594761 | NCBI WGS metagenome assembly OJHG01 (sample SAMN05416786, study PRJEB24817) | seawater metagenome | isolation source: Sea water | place: Canada:Atlantic | collected 2013-07 | reverse complement strand
GAGATGCTCAGGAGTCTCGTGGGCTCGGAGATGTGTATAAGAGACAGGTTAAGTATAAGAAATCGTAGGGCAGGTGATAAGCACTTTCGCTTCGGTTTATTACTTAGCTAAATATAAATATTTTGCTTTTATCTTTTCTACTATAAATGCCAAATTTTATATTTAGCGGACTTTGTTAATATTCACAGACCTTTCGGTTTAGCACAAACGCCCTATGTTTTTTATACAGTGTTACCCATAGTTTTACTTATTTAAATATCAAAATGCAATAAATTTTCGAAAATCTTTTTTGCTCCATTTTCTATAAGCGTTTCCTTGTTTTTTAATCCAACACCAATGAATTCTATATCAAGGTTTTTTGCTGTCAATAAATCCCAAAGTCCATCTCCTACAGATATAATTCTGTCAAATTTCTCTATCCCATAATGACTTTGAGCATTCTGAATTGCTTTTTGAACTATATTTTCTCTTTCTAATATTTTGTCAGATGCAACTAATTGTATATCCTCAAAATTAATTCCGATAGATTTCAATTTGTGCTCAGCGGGTCTTCTCAAAGAGCCTGTTGCATAACAAATACCTAAATCTGTCTCTTTTTCAAGTTTTTTAATTAATTCTTTAGCTCCAAGAATTTCATTAATATTTATCTTATTTATTTTTTCATTTAATCCGCTCTCGAATTCATTCATTTTCTTATCTGAAAAGATTGATTTCTGATTGTTTTCATAAATTTCTTTGGCAATGTAAGAATCTGTATGATGCTTAAAAGACTTAAATTCTTTATTGATATTTTTGACACCAATTTCAATTAACATTTCAGAGAATGCTTTTTGATGAACTTTTACACTATCGGTCAATGTTCCATCTATATCAAATACAATTAGTGTTTTCAATTTTCAGTTTTTTTTAATTATGGGTAACGTGTTCGTGTATGGTTAGTTGCGTTGGTTAGAACTAAGTTAGCAAAAGAAAACGAACCAGAGGAAAATCCGCAGGATTTTCCAAGTACACACAGAATGAGTAATTAACTATACACGTTGTTGTGGCACGTGCTAATTTAAAACTTTAACTAACTACTAAATTCCTATCAATCTTAGATTTTTTTCTCTTTGAAATGTTAATAAAGTTTGTTTCATTTGATAAGAAATTGCCTCAATGACCGGAACTGCAACAGAGTTTCCCATTTGTCTATACATTTGAGTTCGTGATACAGGAAAAACAAAATTTTTCGGAAAGCCCATTGTTGCCTTACATTCATTTTCAGAAAGCAGCCTTAAACCAGTTTCACCATCTCTAACAAAAGTCCCAGTTAAACGTTGAATTTTATGATAAGTAGAAACTAGAGTCTTAATTTGGAAATCAGAGTCTTTATCTACAATTTGTGGTCTTCCATCGTCTTTTTTGAAAATATAAGATTTTTGCAGATGTTTAGAAATATTATAACCTTGATTGTGTGTTTCTATAAATTGCCCAATTCCAATTTTGGAATCTGATTTTTCAGGCCAATTAAAATTTATTGAATTAGTTGAATCTTTCTTAAATCCAACAATGTATATTCTCTTTCTATGTTGTGGAACATTGAAATCTGCTGAGTCCAAAACTTTAGAATCAACCCAATAACCAAGTTCATTCCTTAAAGTATCTATTATTAAATCAAATGTTTTTCCTTTATCATGATTTTTTAAACCTGCCACGTTTTCTAATAAAAAACCTTTAGGATTTTTTTCTTTTAAAATTCGAACTATATCAAAAAACAAAGTTCCTTGTGTTTTATGTTGAAACCCCTCACGTTTACCAATTGTACTAAAAGGTTGGCAAGGAAAACCAGCAGTTAAAATGTCATGGTTAGGAATTGATTTTGCATCAATATTTGTGATATCTCCATTAGGCATTTCACCAAAATTTGTTGAATAAGTTTTTTGGCTAAAAGTATCCCATTCAGAACTAAATACACATTTAAATCCATTTCGTTCAAAACCCATTCGAATTCCTCCAACGCCAGCAAATAAATCTATAATTTCGAATTTTATATCACTCATGAATCATTTTCTATTTTGTATAAAAATAAATTTTTTAATTTAAAAGATTTCCTTTATTCCTAAAAGTTATTAATTAATTTATTGAAGTTAAAATCGGCATTTTCAATTGAATTCTTTTTCCTCTTTGTTTTGAAGGATACGTCCAAGAAAATGGAACTGCAAACTTCAATGTCGAATTTTTTAAGATATAATCGATATATCTATCATACTCAAAAAAATGAATTCCATCATTCAAATTTAATAATACGAAATTTGAAACTTGTTTTTTTGAGTCTATTATGTTTTCTGTATCATGGTCACCTTTAAGACACCATTCTGTCATTAATCTAGATTTGCTTTCCATTAATTCTGAAAATTCTTCTACAGAATGATCTAGTGGGAGATTAGATTGAAATTCGGAGTAAGTAGGATGCTCCTGAAATAGATTTAGATAAGTGTCTAGCTTTGTGTTTTTGCAACCAAGAACTCTAACATAATCTGTGGCCTTGTAATCATGGCAACTAACTCTAGTTTTTGTTGTATTCTTAATAGAAATTGTTTCAGAAATAATTTCTCCATCAGTTTTTGTCATTTGAATAAAAACATCAGTTTTTGGATTACCTCCATTTTTTAGTAATGGTATTGAATTTGTTGTATGAATTTTGACAATGTCATTCTTATTCAATTTATACTTCTTCAAAATATTATCAATTACGATATCATAATTTGATGATTCTTCGTTTTCTTTATATCTTTTAAGAAAGGGTTTGTCATTCAAAAGTTTTGAAATGTCTTTTTCTAATTTATTCCCTTGAATACCATAATAACTACCAGCTTCTTGTAATGAGTCGAAATTTAATTCTGTTTGAATATCATCGAACAAAGATGATTTTTCTTCATAATATGTCTGTAAAAATTCAACAAATTCTGAGAGCGTGAATAGATGTGTCGCTGGACAATAATATTCCTTGTTTTTGAATTTTTCTCTTAAACTAACAAAATTTGGATTTTGTAATTCTTCATCAGAAACGAGATAAATTGTTGAAATTATATCTTCAGACAAATTTGACAATCTTAATATTCCATCTAGATCATAAAATCCGATTTTCGCTCTGTCACTTCTAAATGAATTTGAAGACCTAACAATAATCCTTTTTTCATCAATCGTGTCTATTACGAAGTTTGCCAGAAACTGATCTTCATAATCATATGCGATATGTTTAAAATTTACATTCTTTTCAAAACCTTGAATTATTCCATGGCTCTTTAACTCACTTAATTGAGATACAATAAATGAAGTTATTTCTTGTCCAGATAGGACTTTACTTTTGTTACTTTCAGATAGGGCTTTTTTTATATCCATTAATTATTTAGAATAAATATTCTGTCATAGGCATGTGCTACAACGTGTTTGTACAGGATTAGTTGCGATGTTTAAGCACTTAAGTTAGTAAATAATTACTGGCAAAGAAAATCCGCGAGGATTTTCGTAAGTGAGCAAAAAGCAAGCAATTAATTTTGTACGGTGTTGTAAACAGTTTTTTTCAAAATGATACTCTTTTTGTTTCAGGAAGATTTTTAATATCTTCTTCTTTCAAAATATTGTCAAAGATTCGGTAAAGAAAATCTTTCAATAGTTTCGCCTCTTTTTCTTTTGATTCCGTATTGAATTCCCAATCTATCTCAACATTAATTGAATCAAATGTAGATTTGAAATAATAGTCAAAACTCGGATTTACAATTACGTGTGTTGATGGTGTAAAATAATTCGGATATTTAATTATGTTATATTCCTTAATTAGCTGATAAACTCTATTTTTTTCTAAATTACTAATTTTGTAGTTTATGATAGTGTCTTTGTCCCAATTTATTGATTTTGAAAATGTATTGTCGTAAGTATTTATACAATATTCATTACTATTTAATTTCACGATAAAATTAAAATCTTCAGGCATTTTTTCGGGATATTCATAAGAGGTCATTACTCTTTTAGTATTTAGAATTAGAATAATAGAAATAACTAATAATGTTCCTACAGATATAAAAACCTTCTTTTTAGTCATTAGTTTTTCGTTAGTTTTCGTTTTTCTATAATTGTTTACAACGTGATTGTATATGGTTTGTTGGGTGTTTAAGCACTAAATTTAGCAAATACAAACCGAATAGAAAATCCAAGAGGATTTTCGTAATTAGGCTAGAACTAGCAATAAAATATATACGGTGTTGCCACCAGTTTTTTATTTAATAGGGTTAAAATTATATGATGGATTTCCCAACTAAATACATCGGTTGGTTATTAATTTAATCATTAAGACTCATTTCACGACTTTAAGATTATTCTAATTTCATAAATTGTCTCTTTTTCCTACCAGAACTCATCATTAGAAAAGTATTATTTTCAAAAGTGCCATAATAAGGCAAATAATAGGTGTTTCCTTTGTTGTTTTGTATTTTGTTATGGGTAACTTCTCCACTATTATTATATGTAAAGTCGTAAAGCGCGCTAGATTCAAACCACCCTTTTGATACTTTAGTTCTACCATCTTTCTTTTCGTTTAGGGTTTTACCAGAATTGAGTAGAACATGTAATTCGTCATTTTTTATAAAGGCGTTATACGATGGTGATTGCGCTTTTTTAAAGACACTCCTTGACCAATCTAATTTCCCGTTGTTATCAAATTTCATTATTAAAATATCATCGTAATGATAGGTTGTTTGCATATAACCTCCGCCATTCATTCCGCTTGAAACATATACTTGAGTAATGTAAAACTCTTCGGCTAGTATATAAGTATTTCCGTTAGAATCTAACAATACATAATCTACATAAAAAGATTTAAGTTCTTTACCCTTTTTTTTCTTTTTTATTGCTTTACGGTAGCCAAATAAGTCTTCATAAACTTGTTTAGGTAATTCAGTAGTTTGAGACTTTATAACTGCCATTGTGTTTGGGTTAACCAAAAAACTACAACCACCCTTTATTCTTCCAACTTTAGTAGTTGAGTAAAAGCCTAATAACTTAATGTCGTTGTTTGAATTGTTAATTACTATAGATTGGATGTGTAAATCGTCTCCCAAATTAATTTTTAGATCTTTATTTGATGTCTTATCAACTTTAGAAAGTGTGAATTGATAATTAGCTTCACCATCTTTTTTTTGTTTTTTCCCTTTTTTAAACAATTTACCTAAGACATACACTGTAGCTTGGTCATCTATAGCTAAATCGTTGGGTTCATAATATTTATCTGTATGTTTTTGGTAATCTTTTGTATACTTTAATTCAAAAGTATTTGTATTGTATACATGTACTTTATACGCATTAGCATTTTTCTTAATATTATCGGTTGCTATAACTAAATACTGGCCATTTGGTGAAATTGCTACATTGGTTTCTCTTTTATTACTGCCAGAAAATAAAGCTTGATTTTTTTCAACAGTTGCACCAAATAGTTTAGTTTTTTTATAAGATTTTGAAACTAGATTTAGGGTATGACAGTAAATAACACGCTCTTTCTTTTTAGGTGAAAAAACCGTTATAAAATCAATAATGTCATTATATGCTACATGACCAATATATTTTTCTTTTTTAGTACTTTTTATTATTTGATTATGAATTTTATTAAGATTTTCATCAAAAACATCAAACATAAAACTCTTTTTACTTGAGCGTAAAACAGCTGTTTTATTTTCTTTATTAGTATATATTGCTAATATAGTTTTTGCCTTTTCTAAGTCTTTGAATTCAGGACTTTCTGACACTTTAAGTTTTGTCGATTGTGCAAAAATCATACTATTTAGAGAGCAACAGGCAAGTATTAAAAAAAGTTTTTTCATGTATTTATAATTCTATTTTATGCTCATAGTGAGCGATTTATGTTTTAGTCGTAAACACTAAGGAAATTAAATTTTCATCTTTAACTTATAAAGGAAACTGTTGTTTTCTTAATGTTTATTATCGGTTTATTTGTTTAAATTGGTGGCAACGGTCTCGGCTATGAGTAGTTGCGTGGATTAGCACTTAACTTTGCAAGTATACACCAAGCTGAAAATCCGCGAGGATTTTCAGAAGTAGGCGAGAACAAGCAATTACTTATAGCCATTGTTGTACACAGTATTTATTCTTCAATTTTTATTTTAATCAGATATTCTTTTCCACTAAATAGGTCATCTGCAATTCCAAATCCATTATTTGAGTCAATAAAATCAACAATCCTAATTCTGTTGAATTCGTTAAAGATTGTTGTTTCCCAATTATTCCCAGAATTATTTGAAATATACATAGCACCTCGTGGATAAAATCCTTGTTCTGAATATTGTTCCCCAAAGCCAATGACTATATTTTCATTATAAACTTTGAAATCCAAAATATACGCAGGTATTTCAAATTCTTGCGTTGTTCCAATATTAGTTTTCGTAATACTTTGTCCTCTGAAATAGAAAATATCTTGAAAGGGTTGAATTTGATAAAGGTGAGAGTTTATTCCTAAATTAATCTGTTCCCAATTAGTACCTGTATCTGTACTTTTTATAAAAGTTCCATTCAATCCACAAGCGTATATTGCGCCATTACTTTTTTCAATTAAATCTCCCCATACGTTGAAATCTAAATTCAATTCTGTCCAACTCGAACCATTATCATCTGTTTTTAAAATATGATTGCCTAAAACAAATCCAACATTATTACTTGTTATATATATTTTTCTTAAATCACTCCCGTTTGGAATAGGTGTTTCTTGAAAAGATTCTCCGTAGTCAGATGTTTTTAAAAGAAAATATGATTGTTCATTTTGAATTTTTGCTAAAACATATCCATACTGTTCGGTTGTAAACTGAATATCTAATAATTCATAGTTTGTTGTCTGAAGTAAATTCCAGTTAATTCCTGAGTTTTCTGTTTTTAGAATTCGTCCTTGATAGTCAATTAAAAAACCATTGTTATTGTCTATAAAGTCAATGTCGGCTATACCAAATTCTACATTAGTTAGCTGAATATCTATATTATCATTCGTTATTTGAATTTCATTATTGTCAATTCCATCATCCTTTGAGCAAGCTGTCAAAGTCAAGAATATTATTATATATGCGAAAATCTTGTTCATATTGTGTACAACGTTGATGTATAAGATTAGTTGCGTGTTTTAAGCACTAAAGTTAGCAAATAAATCACAGATAGAAAGTCCGCGAGGACTTTCGTAAACTGGCTATAACTAGCAATTAATTTTATACGGTGTTGTAAAACGTTTTTATTTTATTCCAAATGGTTTTGTTTTTAATTCCTTTATCCATTCAGTTCCATATTTCCTATTTAGGTAATCAAATATCATTTCGTTATTTTCTCTTGTTTTTTTAAATGAAATTGGGTCAATAACACAGTTTTCTTTGATAAGTCCGATTCCATATTTTTCTTTGAATTTCACATATTCTTCTGGTATTGAACTATCAATTCCGTTCATAATAAAATTTAGAGTTCCGTTCGTAATTCGGTCTTCGATTTGTTCATCGGTCAAATTAGTTTCCAAATTCATTGGGAAAGAGTAGATTCCGCCACTTTTGAATTCAATTTTTTCCATGAGTCGAATAGTGATTGTGTTTTTTCTTTTATTTATTCTTGTTGGATAAAATGTATAAGCGGTAAAATCGTCAGACACAAAACTAAATTGATATTTTCCTTTTTCTGGTAAAGTAATTTCGAAACTCTCGGCTTTAGTAACTTTAGTTTTTTTATTCAAATCAATGATTGTAAATTCTCCAGATGTAAATTCTTTATTCGTTAAATTCTCAAAAACAACTTCAGCAATTATTTCTTTTTCAGTCGCCATAGAAACAGTGAAAGTCAAAGCTAAAATCATAGTTATAAATATTTTTTTCATCTTTATTATTTTTATTTAGTTCAAATATTCAATTCCTTTTTTTATAAAACAATCCATAATTAGTGAACTGCTGTTTTTGGTTAGTAAAACTGTTTTTTGGTTGAGCCAAATGTTTTACAACGTGTTTGTGTATGATTTGTTTGCGTTGATTAAGCGACTAATTTAGTAAATACAAACTGAATAGAAAATCCGCGAGGATTTTCGTAAGTAGAGTAGGAACTAGCAATTAATTATACACGGTGTTGGCAATAGTTATTTTTTATATAAATACAATAATCCATCATAAATTGCTCTTGATAGCACAGAATGATGATTAGCGCTTTTGACTGGTTCAAATTTATAATTCAAATTTTCAAGTTCTAATTCAGTTAAAATCTTACTTACACCATTATTAGAAGTTCTTATGCCTTTGATTTCTTCTCCACCATAGCTATGATAAAGTTTAATTTTACTCTTTGATTCTTTTAACTTTGAGAAATTTTCTTTATCTACTAATTCAGATGAGTTCCAAGATAAAGAAGCAGATATTAATAGCAGGTCTTGGAATAATTCTGGACGATTTTGTAAAGTGTAAAATCCGAAAAGCCCTCCGAAAGAATGTCCAAGTAAACCTCTTCGTTTATTAAGATTTGGATATTGTTTTTCTACAAATTCAATTACCTGATTCTCTAAAAAATCTAAAAATAAATTTGCCCCTCCAGTACTTTCTTTATTGAGTTGATTTCCACTTCCAGTTTTGACAGTAATTTTAATGTTATTATCTGGATTGGATTTTTTTAAATCATCTAAAAGCCCAAGATTTTTAAATTGCGAAGGCGTAAAATCCATATCTCTTTGCTTATTCCAATCTTTTTGAGTGCCGTTTAATGAAATACCAACAAAAACAACATCTTCCACATAATCGCATAAATCCAATATAGTATAAGAACCAAGAGTGATTTCTGTAAGCCAATAAGCATCTAAATAATAAAGCGTTTTATATTCTTTGTCAGAACTATAATTTCTCGGAAAAGTTATTTTTAGGATATATTCGTCTTTATCTTCTGAATAGACTTTATGATTCTCTGTTTTATATCCTAATTCAGTTTTTTGTCCAAAAACATTAAGGAATAAAAATAAAAAGCCTATTACTGTAATTTTAAGTTTAATGTTCGTCATTTCTAATTATTGCCAACGTGTTTGTACAAGATTAGTTGCGTTGGTTAAACAGCTAATTTAATAAATAATAACAGACTAAGAAAGACCGCGAGGACTTTCGTAAGTAAGCCTAGACAAAGCAATTAATTTTGTACGGTGTTGGCAAACGTTTTTTAATTCAGATTATTAATTTAAATTTACATATTATGAAAAGAGATGAATTTTTCCAATTAAAATTGAATGAATCAAAAGATATACTTGTTCATATAAACGATTCAATTAGAGAAACTAGAAATAGATTATATTTCCTAATTGGTTTAATTTTAGCAATATTCAGTTATTTAATTGACGATGTATTGAATAATGATTTCACTTCATTAAAAAGTGTTATTTTATATTCAATTTTCATTCTAATGATTTACGTTATTTTTCAGTCAAGATTTGCTTTAAAACCTTTAAAACTTAGATTCAATGGTATTGAACCTAAAACTTTCAAGCTGGTTGAAAATGATAAGTCCAAAGAAGTTTTAGAAAAAATATTAAATACTTATCAAATTTCAATTGATGTAAATGGTTCTCATTTAGCTAAAATTTCAAAAGCTTTCAATAAATCATTCAATTCACTCGTTATTTGGTTTTTTATAACCTGTCTTTGTATTGTATTTAGTAGGGTCATTCAGTGTTACATATGAACTTCCTAAATCACTAACGCTTCCGCTTTGAGATTGATTTGTGGGTTTTTCAGGTTTTTCTTGTTTTTTACTCATTTTATTTCAGTTTTAAAGTGTGATTGGTAATGTTTGCCAACGTTTAGTATAAGAAACGTAGGGCAGGTAAGAAGCACTATCGTTTCGGTTTATTACTGAGCTAAATATAAATATTTTGCTTTTATCTTTTCTACTATAAACGCCAAATTTTATATTTAGCGGACTTTGTTAAAATTCACAGACCTTTCGGTTTAGCACAAACGCCCTATGTTTTTTATACAATGTTACCACACGTTTTTATTAATTGATATCTCCACCAACCGATAAACCACTAGGCACTCCATCAGGAACAGTCTTGTCAAAATTTTCATCATTAAGTGTTCTTAAAAATGCAACTATTGCATCAACTTCATTTTCGTCAAAATTGAGTCTTTGAGCATCTTCGTCGTTTTGTTCAAAATTATTATAAAAATTAACTGCTTCTTCTAATGTTGAGAAAGTTCCATTATGAAAGTAAGGTCCTGTGACTGATAAGTTTCTTAAGGTTGGTGTTCTAAATTTACCGTTAACACCATTGTCATTAATACCATCATCAGGTATTCCTAAATCGTGTAATTCGTAGTCCGAAAACATAGGACCTCCGTGACAAGCAGTGCAATTCATTTCAAGAAAACTATTAAGACCTCTTATTTCAAAACTAGTTAAAGCGTTTACATCTCCTCTGGCATATTGGTCAAACCTACTGTTATTTGCAATAATTGTTCGCTCATAGGCCGCAATGGCTTTGCTAATTTTATCTCCATCTATCGCATTAGGTGAACCAAAAGCATCATTAAACATAGTTACGTATTCAGGAATATTTGCTAACCTCTGCGAAACAATTGCAATAGCATTTTCCTCGGAATATGCGTTACCTCGCATTTCAGGCATTGATTTGATGGTTTCTAAAGATTGTTCCTCCAAAGAACTCACTCTGTTGTCCCGAAACATAGCGGTGTTGCTTGGGTCATAGTTTCCATTTACATCTATTCCGTTAAACGCAGAATTTATTATTGTATTTGCATTTCTATCAACAATTGCTCCTCCTGTTCTTACTTCTCCTAAACCACTTCCACCAACACCTATACTTCTTGCTAAATTATCCCCCCAACCTTTATCAGGATGATGACAAGTTGCACAAGCTACATCAAAGTTTCCTGATAATACAGGGTCCCAAAACAATTTCCTCCCTAATTCAACTTTTTCAGAGGTAGTTGGATTATCAACAGGGTCTATTACAAATTCGGGTAAAGCACCTATTCTTTCATCAATCGGTACATAAACTCCCTCATCAGTCGAGCAGGACACGGAAAATAGTAATAAGAGTAAAAAATAAATTGGATATATGTTCTTAAAGATTAATTTCATTTCAAATATTATTAGAAGTTGTAATATATACTTAACCCAAGTGTTGTTCCTAGGTTATTTAATTGGTTAACATTAAGTTGTACATTAATATTTTTAAAAATATAATATCCAACACCTAAATTGGCTGTATAACCAAATTCGTTGAAAGTAGATTGAATAGTTCCTTCTATTAATTGCGTTGAAAATTTTTCGTGAGCATAAAGTCCACCTACATTTAGAGTTGTATAAAAAGGTCTATCTTTTATATTGAAGAGGTTGTAATAAACACCCACCCCTAAGTCTATCAATGTTATAGAAGAACCCGATCCATCTACATCGGTTGAAAAGCCAGTAGTTCCGTAATATCTTAGTTTATCCTTATTTTTAAAAAAATAGTTTGCTTCGACACCAACTAAGGTTGAGTAACTATTGTTTAGTTCACTACCTGCAGGAATAAAATCTCCCTTTAGCCCTATTTGCCAATTTCTGTCTTGTCCATATGTATTATATATCAGGCTAAAGAAAATTATAATTATCAGAAATTTTTGCTTATTCATATGATGAAAACGTTGTTGATTTTGTTTTATTGTTTGTCAAATGTGTGGTAACGGTCTCGTGTATGATTTCGTTGCGTGTTTAAGCATTAAAGTTAGCAAACAAATCACAGATAGAAAATTCCAGCGGAATTTTCGTAAGTAGGCCAGAACTAGCAATGAATTATACACATTGTTGGGCTTAGTTTTTATTCAATTCCTGCATTAATGAAATTATTTTAGGTCTTTGGTTATCTATTTTTCCATATGTGGTTTCACTTTCACAATCATAATAATATAGGTCATCCAACTTATAGGTTTTTGTTTCACTTAAATCCTTGTAAGTTCCTTTCAGATAGATATAAATTCTAACGATATTCTCATCGAATGGAATTAAGGATTGGTATGTCTTTATAAGATTTTTTGTAAATCTAGGTAGTAATTTACGATTGAAACTTTTAAATGTTCCATCCTGATATTCGGCGACTACTAAACTTTGAACTTTGAAATTCGATGAACCAGCTTTTAAACTTTCAATGCAAATCCAGAAATGCGGTCCAGTAGTAGTGTTTTTTATTTCTATTCCAGTAATTCCGTTAATGCTTATTATTGGGTCAATTCCGCTGTACTTTGTTTTAATAATCGCATAAATTAAAATCAAAATAATAATTCCGCTAATGATTATTGCGATTACATTTCCGTCTACATAGAGCATTTTGACAACTTGAGCTATATCATATTTATAGTTGTCTGGATTGTTTTCTTGAACTCTATTACAATATTTTAGTATTTCAGAACTTTGGCCGAGAAGAGCAAGTTGACTCAATAAAAACCCAATAGTCAAATACAAGCAACTGAATAAAGATTTTCTCCTAAAAACATAATCAATAAGTCTTTTAGTAATGTGTTTTAGCATCTATCTTTTTCAAATTAAGCCCAACGTTGTTGTATATGGTTTGTTGCGTGTTTTAAGCAACTAATTTAGTAAATAATTACAGACAAAGAAAGTCCGCGAGGACTTTCGTAAGTAGGCTAAAACTAGCAATAAATTATATACGGTGTTGTGTGTTCGTTATTTTTCAGTTCCTTCTAATTTCTTTTGTAATTCAGAACTTATTTTTTTGTCAATTACTTCTTCAAGCTTTTCTTTCTCAAAATTGTATTTTTTCAAAATTATTGGCTCATTATAACTTTCAAAAGCTCCGTTTTTATTTTTATCAATTCCAAATTCAATGATTAGGTTTTTACTTTTATTTATGAATTTGTAATTATAAACATCCATTCCTTCAATTCCTATTTTTCTCATTTTATTTTCTTTCATTGAATAAATATAAAGTGAAGTTAAATCTCTCAAATTTATAACTCCATCTTTAAAAGTATCTTCTTCAGAAGCATTCAAAAGAACGAGTATTTCTTTTCCAAAATATTCAGATTTTATTTCATTAAAATTAATTCGTTGATTGAACAATTTTTCACTTTTTGAATTCAGTTCGTTAAAAACAACAATATTATTATATTCACCATAATATTTTCTTGAGTACCTTTCATCTTTAATTCTATCTGAATCTGAACTTGAGGAACCAGTAAAACCATTCAAAAGTCCATTTAGTCCAATATCTTCTTTTTCATTTAAAGTTTTATGAGAAACAGGAATTATGTATTTAGAATTCAAGGTGTCAATTAATATTGGAGTTTCATATGAAATAACTTGTTCTCGTTTATTTTCCTTTTGAAGTTTCTCTATTTTTTCCTCTGATAGTATTCCAGTTTCAGGTTCTTCATAATCATATCTCCTATGTTCTTGGATAACAATTGAAATAAACGATACCAAAGCAACAACTAAAAAAATTCCTCCAATTGTTCCTAAAATAGCTAATAACTTTTGATTATAATTCTTTACTTTTTCAATTTTCATAGGATTCGTTTTTAATGACACACAACGTTTATGTATAAGAATAGTTGCGGGTTTGTATGCGAGGATTTTCCGAAGGAAAATCAGACGTTACAAACACGCAACGACCTTTGATTAAGCACTAAACCGCAATTATTTTTATACGGTGTTGTAATGCGTTTTTTATTTCAGTTTATTCTATTTTCTTAAATTTCTGCCTATAATTCCAAAGATTAGTTCCGTCAGAATCATAATCTCTAATTACGAGTTCAGTTTTTGTCAATTTCTCGATAATATAATTTCTATTTCCTAAATTCAGAATCGAGTCATTTTTTTTGTATTTAAAATCCAATCCACCAATTGACTCAGAACCAGTAAAATCAGATTTTAGTTCAATAATTAATCCACCACAAGAGTATTCAAATTCATTTCCGTCAAAATCCGTACTTTTTGTAGTTCCGTCTTCAAGTTCTTTATGATAACATTTCCATTTTCCGACCAATTCGTTAGAAACGTTTTTCAATCCAATACAAGAAGTCAGAATTATTATCGAAAGCGTAATTATATATTTCATTCAGATTGTTTGATTTTTATTCATATAGAGTCAATTCTCGGTTTTCCGTAAATGCATTACAACGTTGTTGTATAAGATTAGTTGCGTATTTTAAACACTAAAGTTAGCAAATAAATCACAATTAGAAAGTCCGCGAGGACTTTCGTAAACTAGCTAAAACTAGCAATTAATTTTATACGGTGTTGTAAGCAGTTTTAATTTTTAATGTAAATATACCAATCCCATTCGGCAGGATTTCCGACCCCAACACTTGGTGTGTAAAGGAATAAGTTGATTTTTCCTTGCGGATTCGAATTTCTGTAGTTTTTAACAATTTCTAAATTCCTCATAGAATTCCAAATACTAGAATAATCAATAGTTTCAGGATAATAGGCGAACTCATCGTACATTACTGTTTCGAACATACTCGATTCTGGCAATTCTAAATTTTCGTCAATTGTAGCGAAATTCTCTGGTAAATTTGTTTCTTCTGGATAGGACCTTTCTCCACTTCCTAGCCAAATAATTGTTCCGTCAAAAATTTTTTCATTCAGCTCACTGTAATACAATTGAATATCTCCAAAATCTCCTGGTGGATTATAGGTTGATGAAATAGTAAAGCTTTCTGACGTCGAGAATTCGAATTCCAATCCTCCTTCAAATTCGTTTGTTAAAAAATCGACTTTTAACAAAATCACTTTATTTGCTTCATTTTGGATAACAGGCTCGCTATCATTATCGCAAGAAAACATTAGACCGACAAATAGAATAAATATTATTTTTTTCATAATTAATTAGTTTTTATTAATAGATGTAATAATGTTTAAATGGTTGCATCAAATTGCTTACAACGTGCTTGTGTATGATTAGTTGCGTTGATTCAGCGACTAATTTAGCAAATACAAACCGAACAGAAAATCCGCGAGGATTTTCGTAAGTAATCTTGCACTAGCAATAAATTATATACGGTGTTCTCTGTAGTTTATTGTTTTTCCAATTTCACTTTAATCAAATTGTAAAAGATGGTTGTAGTAGATTCAAAACCAGAATCAGTTCCAACTACTAACCATAATTCACCTGAACTATTTGTGGAAACGGTAAGAATATTATTAGCTACTAAGTTTTTTAGAGTATATTCATTTTGATTAGTATCATTAGAAAAATCTCCGACAACAACCATATCTGAACCACTATTAGCTTGATTGTTTTTGTCAATGTTCATTCGATAAGATCCTGATTGATTGACTTTCTCGGGCTTAATTATTGTTGCACCTGCTTTTATTGTAACCCCTTCTCCTGGGGATCCTCCAACTCCAACTTGATCATCTGCAACATTACTTGCAAACTCAATTTCAAAAGAAACTTTATAATCGGTATTTGGCTCAAGTCCATTCAATTGTTTTCTAATAAACATAAATAAATCGTCCGAATGATTATTTCCTGATTGTTTTAGTGCACCTGAGTTTGTATTTAAAGGTATTGGTAAATTGGACAGTTCATAGCTCAATTCATAAAAATCCTCTTCACCAACAGGGTAATCTGCAAAGTCTCCCTCCCAAGATTGGGTGTTATTTTGAAAATCAAAAGTTAATTCTACGAATTCAGGATTAGTAGTATCATTCTCATCATCGCTGCAATTAGAAAATAATAATGTAATTAGCGAAAGAAATAATAATAATTTTATTCTCATAATTAAATATTTTTAGTGGGTTAAAATTTTTTAAAAATTTACAATAATTGTGCCAAATTATTCAAAAGGATATATCAAATTACAGAGAACGTGTTTGTATAAGATTAGTTGCGTGTTTTAAGCACTAAAGTTAGCAAATAAATCACATATAGAAAGTCCGCGAGGACTTTCGTAAACTGGCAAAACCAGCAATTAATTTTATACGGTGTTATGTGTAGTATTTTTAATTCGAATTAAATTGAATGTTGAAATACTTTAAATAATCCTCTATTGTTCCCATTCCCATTTCCTTTCTTCTTTCGTTTACAGTTTCAGGATTTTCTAATTTATACAATTTACCATTTTTTATCTGTGAACCATATATTTGGGGTTTACCTTCATCCATTAAAATCCTATCTTTCATTAATGCATATTGTTGTTTAGATAAGTCTCCATTTTCTACTGCTTTCTCTATTTGCGGAAAATACTTTTTTCTATTTTTTTCATCAGTGTGTTGCAGTCCCAACCAGATTGCATTCATATGTTTTTGAGTCACCTCGTTTAATGTTGGCATACCACACTTTTCAATAATGCTAATCACTAATTCTTGATTCCTATGATCTTCTTTAGCGTATTTGATGAGATTATTTGCTTTTCTAATCCTTTGGTCACTTTCATATACTTCACTCAAGACTTGATGTTTATTACTACAATCAACTTCAATAACATCTACTGAACCTACATAGACAAATTTATCCTTATTCATATATAGGAATATTGATATCATTAAAACAAGAGCGGTTAATATGCTGAAGATTATTTTTTTCTTTTTCATTTCTCTTTTTGGTTTATATTACACATAACGTGTTCGTGTATGAATAGTTGCGGTTTTGTGTGCGAGGAATTTCCGAAGTAAATTCAGACGTAACAAAAATGCAACGACCTTTGATTAAGCACTAATTTAGCAATTTTTTATACACGTTGTTACCCAACGTTTTTTATTTAATTCTGTTGATTATCCAATCAATTAATTCTTTCGGTTCGGCAATTGTCCACGAGTGTGGATGTCGCATTCCGTTTAGTCGATAGCCTTTTCCCAAAGCGTTAATAAATTCCGCATCTTCATTACCCATAATCCGCAGTTGGTTTATCATAGCAGTTTGGTCTAAAGCATTCATATCATAAAAATCCGTTTGTCTCTCTTTTAAATGCCAATCAATGTCTGGGTCAGAATAAATTCGGATAGGTGTGTTAATTAAATATTTAGCATTTCCTCCATTTTTTAAGCTTTTTGAATACATCGAATGTTTGGAATAAACATCAGACATTTCTTTCGGTGAACCGCCAAATTGCTTATCAAGTTTTGATAAATAATCTATTGCTTCATTTACAGCTACTTCCGAAAAATTTAATTCTTTAATTCGTTGGAATGAATAATAAATTCTTGCCCAATCCAATGGTGGGTCAATCCCGTAAACAGCAATTGGTTGAATTGAAGTTAATTCAGGATTTTCTTTTGAGAGTTCTACATATCTAATTGCGTTCATTCCTCCTAGAGAAAAACCACCTAAGACAATTTTATCTTTTGGTGCTTGATATTTAGATATGGCTTTTTTGAACGTAGTATTTAAAAATGTCATTGTAATTTTATCAAGATAGAGATTGTAATTAATAGAAGGTATTATCAATAAAATTCCTTTTTCAAATGCAAGTTCGGATAACTTGACGTTGTTATTTATGACACTCTTCACATTCTGCGCAGTTGGTGGTAATAGAATCAAAGTTCCTTTTATTTTCCCTTTTGGTTTTAAAGCATAATAGAAAAGTTCATTGGAAGTTCCGTCATTTACATACAAATAGGTTTCGTCAACTAAATCAATCGTATTTTTATCAAGATTTTTTAAAAGAGATTCATTAAGGCTTAATTCAGATGCCTCTTGCCCATAAGTAGAAATTGAAATTAATAATATTAAGATGTTTGTTAGTGTTTTCATCGTTTTTTCGAATGTTGGGTAACGTGTTTGTATAAGATTAGTTGCGTGTTTTAAGCATTAAAGTTAGCAAATAAATCACAGATATAAAGTCCGTAAGGACTTTCGTAAATAGGCTTGCACTAGCAATTAATTTTATACGGTGTTAGGTGTAGTTTTTTATTCAAACAGATTTTCCTTATCTAAATTCTTGATTGTTTCTTTTCTAACCGAAAGATAATAAATCAAATGTATAATTAAAATAACTGACCAAATTAAAGCTGTCATATAAATTACTTTAATATTTTCATATTTCGATTCAAAGGCAAATACAAACCATAATACTGAAACTATATTATGTGCTAAAAATGTCGAAAGATGAAATCTAAACCCGATATCATAAATTGGAAGATATTCATATTCTTTTCTACCAAAGTAACTTCCGTTAAACCACATTAGAATTCCATAAACAATTGAGCAAATAATAACGGCCAAAGTCATTTTATTAGTAATTGATGTACTTAACCCAATTCGGAATAATATTGTCAATAAAATTGTTGCTAAAGTAAATTTCAGCAAGTTCTTTGTTATTAATGTTTTCATATTTTTTATTTTTTTAAAAGGTTCTTTATTTCAGTTGAAAAGAATAGTTCTATATTTCTTTCGATAAATTTTTCAAGTAATTCATTTCCCATTTTGGTCAAGAAGTAGTATTTTCTATCAGGTCCTTTATTTCCTTTTTTATTTTCAAATGTTACTACGTCAATATGTTCATATTTCCGCAAATTTCTATAAAGACTTTGTTCTTCGCAGTTAATTGTGTTTTTGGATTTACTTTCTATAAATTCCTTAATTTCATCCACATATTTTTGTCCATCTTTTAATGCAAGAAATATCCATAAAGTAAGTTGTCCTTTTTTATAGGTTTCCTCCCAAGAAGATAGTAAATCAGGTAGTATGTTTTTTGTCATAATCAAATAGTATTATACAACTTGTATAATACAAATATATAACTATTTTTTGATTTTCCAAATTTTACTCAGTTTTCAGAGGTTTGTGGGTAATTACACCTAACGTTGTTGTATATGGTTTGTTGCGTGTTTCAAGTAACTAATTTAGTAAATAATTACCGATCAAGAAAGTCCGCGAAGACTTTCGCAAGTAAGCAAGAAGCCAGCAATAAATTATATACGGTGTTGCCCACAGTATTTTATTCCGCAAGCAACTTTTTCGGTACTTGATAACTCGCTGAATACATTAAATTTTTTCTACGCCTTTTAAATTCCGAAAATGCTTTGTTATACCATTTTGGATTATTTGCAACAGTTTTATAATCTTCGTAACTCAAAACATCATAAAAATCTCCATTAAGCCAAGGTTCAATTCCGAAAACAGCAATTTCATTTTTTTCAACTCGGTCAAGTACGATTTCAAAGTCAGATTCCGAGAAATAGTAAATTGATTCAGAGTCGAATCCGTCATTCAAATTTTCAAGTCCATTAAAGACATTATTTTTTAGATATTGAAACTCCTTTTTTCGTTCTTCTTTGCTGTAATCTTTTAATTCCATTTCTGTTTTCTTTTTAGAGTTACAACTCAAAGTCAAAAATATTATTAATGCTATTTGAATTATTTTTTTCAATATATTGGTGCGTCAAATTTTACAATCGTTGTGTCATTTTCCACTTTAAAATCAACCCAATGGTCAAGTGAACCTCCATTTGTATAATATCCGCCACCACTTATTTCTTTTTTTCCATCCGCTCGAGTAAAAGTCAGCGAGTAAGCTCCATCAGTTTTATTTTTTCGCATCGATAAGAATTCAGTCACGCTTTCATTCGGTTCAATTCGGTCAATTTTTATCACGTCCAATTTTTCGGTCGTAGTAAATTCCACATTTGTTATTGGTGAGCTTGAGTTATTTTTAATTTTCATTTCAATTCCATTTTCTTTGAACATAAAACACGAGTTCAAATTCAGAATTATCATTATTGCGAGCAGTTTTTTCATATTGTGGGCAACGTGCTTGTGCATGATTTTGTTGCGACGTTATTAGACTAAAATAGTAAAAAAACAACCAACATTGGAAGTGTCCGAGGATTTTCCGCAAGGAAAATCAACCAGCAATAAATTATGCACAGTGTTGTGTTTCAGTTTTTTATTTGGTGTTCTGATTCTAATTAAAATGTTCCGTTTATATAAATTTAGTTTAAGCAAGCTTATAAGGTTCTTAATATTTTATTTCAAAAAGTTCAACTTTGAAGAGAAGTTTAATTTTAAAAGTCAATTTTAGAAATATTGTTTAAGATTCCATTCCTAAAATTTAGATTAAAAACCTTCTTTTAAATTTCAAGATATTCCGTTTTTGGGATTCTATTTTTCAAAGTTTTTTAAAACAATTTTAATATTTAGATTAGTCAAATCTTTTTTACACAGACGTATTACCTCTTTCTTTTAGTTTATTGTTGATTTTTTTTAGATTATTAATTTCAGATATTAAACAAATTACTAAAGCAATAGTTACAAGGTACATTATGTCAAATTCTTTCGTTGCTATATAATCATAGATATGAATAAACAATGAAAATAAGATTACTACTGCACAGAGAATAGTATTTATAGTTTTTCGTTTTTTTTGTTTTTCTAATCTTTGAATTTTTAAATTAAAAGTATTCATAATTTATTCTGTCTCTTATACACATCTGACGCTGCCGACGAATAGAGAGGTGTAGA
>OJHG01000404.1_pt1 | contig 21418 bp, 10 predicted proteins | sample 1594761 | NCBI WGS metagenome assembly OJHG01 (sample SAMN05416786, study PRJEB24817) | seawater metagenome | isolation source: Sea water | place: Canada:Atlantic | collected 2013-07 | reverse complement strand
TCTTGATTGTCTTTGATATAAAAAATATTTGGAGTGCCTCTTTTTATAATTTTATCAAACTCATTTTTGAGCGCTTCATTTTCCTGAATCAATGTGGTTTCTATAGTTTGATCTAAAAAAGCCGTTGTATACATCATGTTTTCCACTAAAACTATTGGTGTGAGCGGGTGCTTAGTTCTAATAATATCCACCAATGGTCTGACTCTTTCACTAACCTGTTCAGAATCCATATTTTGCAAGCATTCTATCACATAAAAACTAGCATCAATATCTGATATAAGTTCAACAATAGGCATTTCCATTCGTCCATTACCGCTGAATCCGTAATTTATACAGCTCACATCTAGTTTTCTAGATATAATATTAGTGTGAGCCATTCCTGGGCGAGAAGCACAACCACCTTGAGTAATACTTGTACCATAAAAAACAATGGGTTTTAATGGGTTGGGCGTCGCTTTTTTAATGGAGGCATTATTATCAATTCCTATTTCTAGTTTTGTAACTCCATCGTACAAGGGTAAAAATAATTTATACTCTCTAAATTCAGGAGTCATGTTTTTTATTAGTTCATATTCATTTATACTATCTGATGGTATGGATTTATTTTGAGATGTCTTAAGACCCACAAGAGCTCCAGCTGTAGTTACATATCTCCATTTGTTATTATACTTTGTATATAAATCTATTCCTTTAATACCAGTGGCTGCCATATGAGGCATATCAAAATCATTTAAAACAGTCCATTTTAAACTAATACTTGTGGAATTCGAATGAAATCTTACAGTTATTCCAGCAGATGCTTTTGATAAGTCCCAAACTGGTTCTCTTACTTTTTCTTTATACGAAATAGGCAACCTATCGTAAGGGCTTTCTTTTAAAGAATCTGCAATAGCTGTCCCTTCAATTAAAAAGTGTTCTCTACCAAAATAGGTGATATTCATCTCTTTAGTAATTTCTGATTCCTGAGAAAATGCCAAAACAGAAAAACTACTAATTAGAACTAGTAAAAAATACTTCATAGCTTTTATTTATTTTATGGTAAAACATTGTAAATTATCGTTATTATTAGCAACCAATATTTTTTTCTGTTTTTTATTCGAAATCATAACTATTTTTTTAGCATTACGATTTGCAAAAAAACCACTCTCTTTATTTGTCAGTACTGAGAAATTTCCCGCTCCATCTCCCAACAACAAAAGTCCGGTACCAGCGTCATTTCTTGGAGTTTCAATTTCTGAAGCAAATAGATTTCCCACAGTTAATATATCTAAATCACCATCTTTGTTAAAATCGGATATCATGATATCGTTTATATTTGAAAATTGAGCTTGAATTGGCAATGGAGTTTTTTTAAAACGTCCGTTACCTAAATTTTCTATATAAGAAGATTCAAATGTTGTAGCCTCGTAATGAAGTGAATTTTGCAAGTTTTCATCCCCATACACTTGCTCAATTTCAAGTGCTGCAAAAACATCATACTTTCCTATTTTATCTTTTAAACCAGGTATTTGCTCTGATGAACACGAAAAACCTCTTAAAGGAAAATGTTTGTTGCCTTGGTAGTATCCCAAAACAATATCATTGCTTCCATTATTGTCAAAGTCATTATAGTAGATATCAAAAGGTTTTTCTTTAGATGTTTTGTACTTATAATTAAGACCTAAATTACCTGCTATAAAATCGAGGTCACCGTCCTTGTCAAAATCTCCTTTCTCTATACTAAACCACCATCCTGTTTCATTTTCTAAACCAGTAGCAATAACTTTATTTAAGACACCGTTATCATTTCTAAAAAAAGTAATTGGCATCCATTCTCCAACCAAAGTTAGATCAGTATCACCATCACCGTCATAATCATTCCAAACTGCATCGGTAACCATACCAATACCATTCAACTCATGAGCCAACGTTTGTGTAGCATTTACTAGTTGTCCATTTTCATTTTTCAACAACATACTATTTGCTGGCAATGGATATTGGTGAGGAGTGTGCCTTCCGCCTATAAAAAGATCCATGTCTCCATCGTTGTCATAATCTGAGGCTTTGACAATGGAACCACTGTTTCGATTTAATTGAAGAATCGCTGCTTTTGAAAAATTACCTTTACCATCGTTTAAGTATAGTCGGTCTGCATAATGAACATCATTTGATGGGTACTCATTGCCGCCACTGACTACATATAAATCCTGAAACCCATCATTATTAATATCTACAAAAAGGGCATCTACATCCTCATAAGGGTTTTCTTTTTCCCAAAAAATAGCACTATTATCAGAAAAACTACCATCCATTTTTTGAATATATAAGTGCCCACGGTAGCCACTTGCTCCGCCTAAATAGAGATCTTCCAAACCATCGTTATTTACGTCTCCTGCTGCCATAGCAGGCCCTATTTGCGAAAGTTTATGTGGAAGTAATACCTGATATTTATAATCGTTAAAGGAATTTTCAGTATGTTTAAAATTCAAATCAAATGCCGTCGAACTATTTGTAAAAAGAACATCACCCTTTTTAATTCTGCCGGTATCTGATGGTTTTGAAGCAGTATTCATTGCTATTTGAATCGTTTGATTAACAGTAAGGTTTCTTTTTACTGTTTTCATTTGATTTGGCCATGTGACCACAATACTATCTACTTTTGTAGCATTATTTACTCCAAAATGCACAAAAGACTCACTTGTAGAATAGATTCCCCGAACATTCGTGGTTTCATGTGTTTGAATTTCATTTCCTAAATATAGATTCGTTCTAGTCCCTAAGACAGGTTTATGCGCCTCATCAATGAGTTCTAACCTAATAAAATTACTATTTGAAAAAGTTTCTGAATTGTTTCGATATACAAATGCTTCACTGTTAATATTATTAACGATTATATCTAAATCCCCGTCATTATCCAAATCAGCATAGGCAGACCCGTTAGAAAAGGATTCTTGATTCAATCCCCAATCACCCATCACTTTTTGGAACTCTAAGTTGCCATTGTTCTTAAATGCATAATTTTTTAAAGGCTGGGATGGCATTAATGCCGTGATATCCTCTAAATTTAAGATATCAAAAAGACTCGTAATATTACCGCCATCAGGATATTTCTGTAACCAATCGTATCTAGTTTTATTAATAAAACGCGCTACATTCTTATCTGCATCTGTATTGCGGATGTCATAAAGCAGTCCATTAGTAATGTAAGTATCTTTAAGTCCATCATTATTGAAATCTGCAATTAGATTTGACCAGCTCCAATCGGTTGCTGCCATTCCTGTTAATTGAGCTACATCGCTAAATGTTGAATTTCCATTATTCAGCTGAACTGAATTATACATGTATTGATAATGACCACCATCATCAATTACTTGCTGAAATCGTTTTGGATTCATTCCACTCATATTAGACTTAGAACGAAAATTATCTTCAGCAACCATATCGACTGCAAAAATATCTAATAGTGCGTCGTTATTAATATCGGCTACATCTACTCCCATGCTGTAATAGGACATATGACCTACTGCTGTATCAATACTATTTGTGAACGTACCGTCTTGATTGTTAATAAATAAAAAGTCCGGAGCATAAAAATCATTAGTTACGTAAAGATCCGTCCAACCGTCGTTATTAATATCACTTGCAGATACTCCATTAGGAAAACCTGTATATTTTATACCTGCTTTTTCACTTACTTCAATAAATGAGTTTTTACCTGTATTTTTGAATAATTTTAAATGGTATTCTGGTTTTAAAAGCGTGGTACCAGAAAAATTTGAATAGCCTCCAGGATTTGGAGGTTGCGTTAATAAGAAGAGGTCTAGAAACCCATCTTTATCATAATCTAAGAAGGTAGCGTGTCTTGTTCTCTGAGAATCGTCAACGCCAAATAATTTTGCGGACTCTACAAAAGTGCCGTCTCCATTATTTATATATAATAAGTTTGTTCGCAAGTCAGGTTTATCATCATAGAGTTCTCTACTCACATAAACATCTTGATATCCGTCATTATTGACGTCTGCAACAGTAACTCCTGTTGACCAACCGCCGTCATCAATAATTCCGGCAGTACTTGTAATGTCTTTGAAAGTAAGGTTTCCTTGGTTCAAATATAATTTATCTGACACCAAATTTCCTGCAAAATAAAGATCCTGATGTCCATCATTATTAAAATCACCAACCCCAACACCCGCTCCTCCATAAAAATTGGCGTACAATAGAATGTTACTTTCTTTAGTGTCCTTTATCTTGTTGTTAAAATTAATGTTTGTAGAAGAAGAATTGAGCAGTGTAAAGCGTATTTGATCTGATTTCGAAGAAGGATTTCTAATCGCCAACAATAACACACATAAAAAAAGCGCACTAATTATGAACCAAAAAACATATAATTTGACCGATTTTTTCATAAACAAATTTAATAAAAAAATAAAGGAGAGTTAGACTCTCCTTTATTTAATGCACTTGGTTAAAATAAATAATATTTCAAAATATAAACTTAACTAGTTTACATCCCACCAAATTCTAGTAGTCATTACATCTGCTCCTTGAGATGCAACAGCATCATTGTAATTTGCAACGTTATTAGCTTGCTCACTTGTTGAATAGGTCATTCTTCTTGGTATTGTACCATTGGTAACATTACCAGGATAGTTAACAGGTGTTAAAACAGGATAACCTGTTCTTCTCCAGTTAGACCAGGATTCATATTCGTTAAAGAAAGTAGCTAACCAATGTTGAGTTGATATTTGCTCCATTCCATTTGCAGCGTCATAAGGATTGTTTGCTAAAAAAGTAGCAACATCTGCATCTGCAACTGCAGCTGCTGAGCCATATAATGTCTCATACATTTTTATAGCAGCTGTAACTCCTGCATTATAATGCTGTTCAACACTACCACTAACCCATCCTTTTAGGGCAGCTTCTGCTAACAATAATTCTACTTCCGCATACGTTTGAAGAACAGTAGGTGCATCAAGACCTACTAACATTCTGTTAGGGTGTGCATAATTAAGCATATTTTCTTCACCAGTACTATTTGCTAACATCGTTGCATCAAGTCCGTTAGGAAAACCTTGTAAATCTGCAATCGCTGAACTTTCATCACTTGCTCTAGCGCCTAGAATTGGTAATCTTGGATCACCAGATAAGGCATCTACAAGCGTTGTACTTAGTGATACATCATCCACTAAAAATACTTGACCAAAAGCACTCTGGTTAATTTCTGTTGGTCCAGTTTGCATATTAATTAAAGCTATATCTTCGTTAGAAGTCATAACTCCACCATTAATTGCTTTTACTGCCCATTGTTCAGCACCAGCAGGGTCTACATTAGAGATTCTTAATGCTAAACGTAACATTAGAGAGTTCGCAAATTTCTTCCATTTTGTTTGATCTCCATTAAACATTATATCAGCACTTCCAAAACCAGACATCCCTGAGCCTAATGCTGCTGCAGATACTTCTAATTCATTTAACATATCAGCATAAATATCTTCTTGCTTGTCATATTTAGGTGCTAAAATATTAGAAAGAATAGCTTGTCCAGCTTCACTATATGGAACATCTCCATATAAATCTGTTAACCTGTGAAATACAAATACGCGTAGAATTCTCACGATAGCTTCCATTTCTGCTGGATGTTCTTCTTGTTCAACTTGAAGTAACATATCCTCTATAGTCTTAATCGCAGCTCCATAATCACGATCTATTTGTGATGAAGCATACCCATCATTTCGCAGATATTTATCTCCCACCCAGTAACTGGTTGTAGTAGCTAAATGCTGAATCATCGTAGCATTGTAAATTAACATATTTCTCCAAACTTCATAACGACTACCAGAAGTATACAACTGAGTAATAGTTAGTTTGTTTGTAATGTCTACCTGTATTGGCTTAGTAGGGTCTACATTCATTTCCTCAAAATCACTATCACAAGCACCTAGTATAAGTGCAAGTAATAATACCATGTATATTGATTTTTTCATAATTTATATTTTTAAAATTTTATGTTTAAATTAAATCCATAATTCCTTGTAGGAGGTACACCAAACCATTCAAGACCCTGTCCATTTCCAACATTAAATCCTGCTTCTGGATCGATATTGGGAGCAGTTGTCATTAAATAAAATAAGTTAGTTGCAATGAATGAAATATTTACACTACTCAAAGCAATTTTGTCTAAATATTTTGAAGGTAAGCGATATCCAATACTTAATTGTCTGAACTTAATATAATCAGAATCAAACACAGAAGCTTCTGCAATTCCATAAATACCGATTGGAGCAAAATAAGTTTCCATATCTGCTTGTGAAACAGTCGTTGTAAAACTACTACCTGAAGTGTCAGTACCTGACACTACTAAGCCATTTTCTCTTCCTCCTGCTGGATTAGTATCTTGTGTTAAACCTGCCCCTCTAGCAGCAGCATTTGTTCCTGAAAATACTTGACCCCCAAATTTACCATCTATAAGGAAACTCATATTAAAATCTTTATATTGAAATGAGTTAGAAAAACCAAAACTAATTGGAGCAACTCCAGTTCCTAATATTTTACGTGATGCAGCTTGTTGTGCAATTGGCACTCCACTGCTCGTATCATATATTATGGCTCCAGAATCGTCTCTAGCATAAGCAGTACCTAATAAAGTACCATAATCCTCTCCTACAATTTGAGTTACAGCAATATTAAGAGATCTTGGTTGCCCTACACTAATATTTCCATCGGTTTCATTAGTTGCTATTACAGTACCTGTGTTATAAGAACCGTTGAAACTGGTATTCCATGAAAAATTATCAGTAATGATTGGTTTCCCTGAGATTAAAAACTCAAACCCTTTATTTTCAACGATTCCAATATTTGCTATAGCACTAGAATATCCAGAAAACACTGATGCAGCAACTGGTACTATATCATTCGTAGTTTCATTTTTATAATAAGCTAAATCTAGAGATAATCTATTGTCAAAAAGACGTGCATCTAAACCAAGTTCAACTTCAGTTTTATTAAAAGCTACTAAATTCTGATTTGGTACAGAAGTATTTGTGATATTACCCAATGCTTGACCTAGATGTCCTTGTCCAACAATTTGGTATGTCAATCCCAACTGATAAGGATCTTGAGCACCACCAGCTACGTTTGAATAACCTGCACGTAATTTAAGAAAGTTAATTTCTTCCGGTAATTCCATTAATTCTGATACTATTAAACTTCCACTTAATGAAGAATAAAAGTCATCATTTGGTGATTCTTTTCCAGGAAAAGATAGTGTTGAAAACCAGTCATTTCTTCCTGTGTATGTTAAATATAAATAGTCATCGTAAGAAACTTGCAAAGAACCATATACAGAAGAAATTTCTCTTTCTCCAAAACCTCTAGAACCTGATTGATTCGTTGTGTTACCAAAATCTGCCAAAGTAGGAACAATAAACTGTTGTCCTGAAAGACCTATGTCTTCATTTTGAACATTATTGACATTTGAACCTACTAAAGCATTTACAGTTATTTTATCTGTAATATCTTTATCTGCACCTATAATTAGGTCTGCATCAATTTGGGTATAACTAATATTATTTTCTGTGATACCTCCTAATGCAGAAAATCCTGTTCCATATGGAGTTAATTTTGTACGTCTGATATTGTAGTGATCTAAACCAGCTCTAGCTGATACATATAACCAATCTTTCACATCATAACGAAGAGAGGTAGAAGCGATAATTCTATTTTTCTTATCTTTATTCTTAAACTTATTTGCTGCCCAATAAGGATTTGTAATAAAAACATTATCTGTAACTACCTGTTCGCTACCATCTTCGTTCATTCCGGGGTTCATAGATGAAACAGGAACGTTTGGTGCTAAAAGTTGTGTCATGTAGTTAGCATTTCCAGGTGCATCAGACAAATTCGGTCTGTTGTTAGCCTCTTCTATGATATACTTCACATTTACATTCGCCGTAAGTTTATCTGCTACAACTATTCCAGCGTTTAAAGAGAAAGTTTTTCTACCTAAAGAAGCATTAGGCGTGATATCATCATTATCTAAATTAGAAACAGCAAATCTAAACGATGATGTATCCGTCGAAGAAGAAAGTGCTATCGTGTTAATTTTAGTAATTCCTGTATTATAGAAATTCTCTTGGTTATTTCCTGCATAAGAATAAGGTCTAGAAACACCGTCCCACTGTGGAACGCTAGTTCCATCTAATCTTGGACCCCATGCATTAAGACCGATAGCTTTAGCATCTGTACCAGAAACTGGCTTTAAACCAAATTTACCCTGTCCATACTCTGTTTGAAATTCATTTAAAGAAGTATTTACTTTATCGAAAGTCACGGAAGAGCTAAACTCTACCCCTAAACCTTCTTGATTTTTTCCTGTTTTAGTAGTAATAAGTATTACACCACCAGAAGCTCTAGATCCATATAAAGCAGATGCTGCACCCCCTTTTAAAACACTTATGGAAGCAACTTCATCTGGATTTATACTTGAGATACCATCTCCTCCATCATTTCCACCCCATTCTCCAGCAGCACCGTTGTTATTATTACCAATTGGTATACCATCAACAACATATAAAGGCTGATTGTTACCACTTAGAGAACTTGCTCCTCTAATAACCACTCTAGAACTACCAGCAGCACCTGTTGCATTTGTTGTAATATTTACACCAGCAACTTTACCTTGTAAACTATTTATGGCGTTTGTAGTCTTAATATTAGACATTTCTTCACCTTTTACTTGGGTTAAAGAATAACCAATTGCTTTGGTTGATTTTTCAATCCCTAGTGCCGTAATGACTATTTCGTCCAGTGCTTCTGAACCTTGCTCAAGAGTCACATTAATTTTAGTTTGGCCGTTAACAGCAATTTCTGTAGTTTGATAACCGAGAAAAGAAAATTCTAAGACAGCATTTTCTTTAGTTGTTATGATAGTATAGTTACCATCAAAATCAGTAATCACTCCATTTGTTGTGCCTTTTTCTAAAACACTAACTCCCGGAAGCGTCATGCCATCCGAAGCATCAGTAATAGTTCCTGTAGTTGTTGTCGTTTGCGCGAAAGTATTGAAAGCACTCAAAACAAATACTACGAGAAACATATTCATTAATTTTTGTATCATAATTGAAGTTAATATGTTAATAATGTATAAATAGAATAAAAAAAATATGAATCTCTAAATATTTTCGACAAATGACACACAAAGTAAGGAGTTTGTTAAAAGTTTTAACAATTTTATAAATGACGAAATATTCATAACATAATTATTAACTACAATCTTCTTTTTTAATCAAAGACTCGATTTAGCGAAAAATAAATAACAAAAGATTTAAGACCATTATTTCAATTTTATTTTCAGATTATTTCCTTCAACAAGTGCTCTGTGTGAAATGAAATACGGTTTTTTTGTTTTACCGTTAATCTGTATTTTGTTTATTTCACCAAAACCTTCTTTCTCTATTACTAATTGTTTGTTTTTATAATACCTAGCATCTAATTGAATGGTGATTTTATCAAAAACTGGGGTAGTAATGGTATATGTCGGGGTTGCTGGACTTATTGGATAGATTCCCATCATGCTAAAAACCAACCAAGCAGACATAGTGCCTGTATCATCATTTCCTGGTAAACCATCGGGAGTATTTTTAAAATATGTGCTAATTAGTTCTGAAACTGTTTTTTGAGTACGCCATTCATGTCCCGCTACATAATTAAATAAATAAGGATATCCAATATCAGGTTCGTTAGCCATGTCAAACTGCCCGATATTAAAAACTTTCTGCAGCTGTTTGGAGTATGCTTCTTTTCCGCCCATTAATTTCATCAAACCTGTTACATCATGCGCCAACATAAAGGTATATTGCCATGAATTACCTTCAATGAATCCTAGGTTCTTTTGAAAATTCGCGCCAGTTTCTGGGTTAAATGGTGTTATCCATAAATTATCTTTGTCTTTGGGTCTTAATAAATTAAACTCTTTGTCAAAAAGTTTTCTATAAGAAATTGATCGCTCTCTATAAAATTGCTCATCTTCTTTTTTCCCTAATACTCTTGCCAATTGTGCAATAGCAAAGTCTGAAGTATTATATTCTTGTGTGGTAGAAACTGAACCACTTTTGGTAGAAGCAGTCGTTAAATATCCTTTTTCCGAATACTCTTTAATACCTGGTCTTAGTGCATTTTTTTTTAGCTGAGTAGCACTTTTAATCATTGCTCTGTAGGCCTTTTCTACATCAAAATCTTGAATTCCTCGCAAGTAGGTATCAGCAATAACAATTCCTGCAGGGTCTCCAACCATTGTGGTTGTTTCGGTGGCGTTTAACTCCCATTTTGGTAACCATCCACTCTCATCATATATAGATAACATACTTTTTACCATATCAGATTGTTGTTTAGGATATACTAAAGACATTAATGAATGTAGGTTTCTATAAGTATCCCAAAAAGAAAATACCGTAAAACGTGTTCCTTTTGTTTTTAAAGTTTCTCTGGTAGCCATTTTAGGATATTCACCATTTACATCATTTAGTGTATTTGGGTGTATTAATGTATGGTAAAGAGCAGTGTAAAATATGGTTTTATCATCGTTTGTTCCACCTTCCACCTTAATTTTAGACAGCAAATCATTCCAATTAGAAGTAGTTTTATCAACTATTTCCCTAAATGACAATCCACTACTTTCTTTTTCTAAATTTTCTCTAGCATTTTCAATACTTACATAAGATACTGCAATTTTAACTTCAACTTGAGTAGGTTTCTTGAAATCATAAGTCATGTAGGCCCCAATACTATCCCCAATAATTTCCTTCTTATAGCCTTTGTACAATCTTGTTTTGCCATTATAGGGCATCCACTGTCCTTCTATCCCTTCATACTTTGAGGTATTTTTCCAAATCCCGTATTCATTAGATGGCTTATTAAACTTTGCCACAAAATAGACAGAATATGACTCATTTGGTTTATAATAACAAAATGAGCCGACATTTCGCATACCTTCAATTTCTGAAGGAGAAACAATTTTAATAGAGGCACCTTGTTCATTAGTTAAACCTAATCCTAGGTTTAATAAAATATTAGACTTCCCTTTAGGAAAAGAGTATCTGCTAAGCCCGACTCTTGTGGTAGCTGTTGTTTCTACCTGTACATTATACTTTTTAAGATTTGTTGAATAAAAACCTGGCTTTGCAACTTCGTTCTCATAAGTACTTCCATATTTTAAATGGTCTGTTTCTAAGTTCCCTGTAGTGGGCATCGTTAAAACAACACCTAAATCAGGACATCCAACACCACTTAAATTTACATGTGAAAAGCCAGTCAAAAAATTATTTTCATGCACATAAGGATTAGACAACCATCTACTGTCTTTTTCTAAAGTATTTTGAGTGCCTGCAACATTAAAAGGCGAAACACTTACCATTCCTCTGGGAGCAATAGCTCCTGGGTTTGTTGCCCCAAAATTTGAGGTCCCTATAAACGGATTTACATACTCTACTGGCTGTTGGCCCCAAGAGAGATTAGAGGTAAAAACAAAAATGATGATAAAAGAAAGTTTATACATAAAAATCAATCATTTAATTCGTTATTATTAGATAGTGAATATGGAACTGATTTTTCTTCCGCGGCCCATTTTTTGTTGGGTGAGTCATTCATATCAAAATCCAAAACTCCTCCCTCTTGAATATTTTTGTATTTTATAAAACTATTATTCCATAGTTCTCCATTTAATGAAGCAGCCTTAATAAATACATTTTTTTTTGAGTTATTTGAAGCTAGAATTTTAAACTTATTACCATTTTCAAGAGTAAGTGTTGCTTTTTTGAATAGTGGACTTCCAATCACATACTCGTTTACACCTGGAGTTACTGGATAAAACCCTAAACTACTAAACACATACCATGCAGATGTTTGGCCATTATCTTCATCACCACAATATCCATCTGGGGTAGCACTGTATAATTTTGTAAGTACTTCTCTTATTTTTTCTTGTGCCTTATAGGATGAATTCGCATAATTATATAGATAAATCATATGTTGTATGGGTTGATTTCCGTGTGCATAATTACCCATATTGGCAATTTGCATTTCACGTATTTCATGAATTGTGAATCCATAATATGAAGCATCAAAATCTGGAGGCATTTCAAAAACCTCATCTAGTTTCGCTACAAAATTATCTTTTCCTCCCATTAAATTGATCAAACCTTGCGTATCATGGAAAACAGACCAAGTATAGTGCAAGCTATTTCCTTCTGTGAAAGCATCACCCCATTTTAACGGGTTAAATGGTGTTTGAAAATTTCCATCTTCATTTTTTCCACGCATTAAATTTGTTGACGGATCAAAAATATTTTTATAATTGAACGCTTTTTTAAGGTAGGTATCAGATAGCTCTGGGTTTCCTATTTTTTCTGCCATTTTAGCAATGGTGAAATCTGCAAATGCATACTCTAGAGTTCGCGCAGCATTTTCATTAATATTTACATTATATGGAACATAGCCCAAGGAATTATAATAATCTACACCTGCTCTTCCAACAGAATTTACAGGACGGCCATCATTCTCATTTGCATTTTTTAATACTGCTTCGAAAAGAACCGCAACGTCCTTTTCATCCATATTGCCTTTTAGAAATGCATCAGCAATAATAGTGGCCGAGTTTGATCCCACCATACAATCACGATGTCCTGGACTAGCCCATTCTGGCAACCAGCCAGATTCTTTATAGGTATTTGCTAAGCCTTCCATGATATGACTATTTAGTTCTGGATACATCAAGTTAAAAAATGGAAATACCGCTCTAAAAGTATCCCAAAAACCATTATCAGTAAACATATATCCAGGCAAAACTTCTCCATTGTATGGACTGTAATGCATTACATTTCCGTTCGCATCATATTCATAAAATTTTCTTGGAAACAACAATACTCTGTACAAGCAAGAATAAAATGTTTTGATATGATCTATATTATCATCTTCAATAACTATCCGACTTAGCTCTGTTTCCCATGCTTGTCTTGCCTTTTCTTTAGTTTGTTCAAAGGTATCAGTACCTATTTCTGTTTTTAAGTTTAAAGCTGCCTGCTCATGACTAATAAAAGAAGAAGCCACTTTTACATGTACTTGTTCCCCTTTTTTAGTTTTAAAACCAACAATAGCTCCAACATGTTTTCCTTTTGTATTTAAACTGTTTTCTGCTAAAACCCAATTATCTCTCCAAGTATGATTGAGTTCAAAATCTTTGTCAAATTCTGCCACAAAATAGTTGTGGAAATTCTCTGGAACGCCGCCACTATTATTTCTACAATAGCCTATTATTTTCCGTTCTTCTGGAAGAATTTTCACCATGGATCCTTTAAAAAAAGCATCTAGTATGATATAGGACGAATCTGCTTTGGGAAATGTAAATCTAAAATGGGCTGCTCTTTCTGTTGGAGAAACTTCCGCAGTTATATCATAATCTGCTAAATACACACTATAATGATTGGGTTTTACAATTTCGGCCTTGTGTGAGAAATGGGAAGCACGTTCATCTTCTTTAAACTTTAAATCACCTGTAATAGCCATTAACGAAAAAGCTGCGTAATCATTAATCCAAGGACTTGGTTGATGTGTTTGCTTGATTCCTCTTATGGTATAATCATCGTATTTGTATGTCCAACCATCTCCCATTTTTGCTGTTTGTGGTGTCCAGAAATTCATAGCCCAGGGAGTTGCAATAGCAGGGTAGGTGTTCCCGTTAGACAAGTCAAAGGAAGAGTCTGTTCCCATTAAGGGATTTACAGACTCTATTAAATTAGCTTCTTTATTGGTTGACTGATTGTTAGTTTGTTGGTTACAAGCTGCTACCAGTAAAACGCAAATCAATAGTAAAATTTTAGTCTTCATCGTGAGAATAAATCTGTGTGCATGTTTATTAATATATAATTTCAAAAGTTTTGATTACTTATCTGTTTCTATTGCTAGCTTATTAATAAACTAAGAGTTTGATACTCTTAGTTATTTTATTAACACAAAAACCATCAGTATTTTATTTATATTTCATCCTAACCAAATTTACTGGTTTCAATTCTGATACACCATAGATGTTATAGCGTTTTTATTTTTCATGTCTCTGTTCGGTTCTTTACTTTTAGTAAAAACCAAGGTTCCTCCTTGCATAATTTCATTATGGGTGATATAATTTCGATCGAGCTTTTTCCCATTCAAAACGCACGATTCTACATATTTATAGTCACTCAAATTATTCTTAACTTCAATAGAAAATACAGTTCCATTCTCTAAGTTAATCGTTGCCTTATCGAATATCGGAAACCCTAAACTATAGATTCCTTGTGCTGGATTTACGGGATAAAAACCTAAAGAGCTAAACAGAAACCAAGACGACATCTGTCCACAGTCTTCATTGCCACAATGCCCGTTTGGTGCATTTTTATATTGAGTTTCTAATATTTCTTTTATTTTTTCTTGTGTTTTCCATGGTTTGTCAACATAATTGTATAGGTAGGCTACATGATGGCTTGGTTCATTACCATGGGCATACTGTCCAATCATACCCGTACTAAAAATGGGTAATTTATCGCCTAACAAAGGAGATAAATTAAACATACTATCCAGTTTTTTTTCAAAATTTTCTTTTCCTTTTAATATTGAAATTAAGCCTTCAATATTATGCTGTACAGACCAGAAATATTGCCAAGCATTACTTTCGCAAAAAAAAGGAGTATAATTTTTAGGCACAAAGTCTTTTATAAATTTTCCGTTGGCTAATTTTGGACGCATGAATGTGCTTATTGAATCGTACACATTTTTCCAGTTTTCAGAACGATTCATGAAGTATTGATACTCTTCTTCTTTTTTTAAGTCTTTTGCAAATTGAGCAATACACCAATCGTCAAAAGCATATTCTAAAGTTTTTGAGACCGACCAGTTTTCAGGATGATCATCTACCGGAACATAGCCAAGTCTTTTATAAACATCTATTTGACGTGATGAATCGTTAGCACTAGCCTTGCAGGCTTCATAAGCTGTTTTAATATCAAAATCTCTTATTCCTTTAAAATAGGCATCTACAATTATAGGAACCGCATGATATCCTATCATCATATTTGTTTCGTTTCCTTGCATGGACCAAACAGGTAATAATCCTGTTTCTTTGTAATGGGCTAACATAGATTTTACCATGTGAGAAACTCGGTTTGGTTGTATAATCGTATACAATGGATGTGCTGCCCTAAATGTATCCCAAAGAGAAAAAGTATCATACCTGTCATAGTCTTTAGCTTGCATTATCTTTCCGTTTGCACCTTTATAATTTCCATTGCAATCACTTAATAAAGTGGGGGCTAACATAGATTGATATAGCATGGTGTAAAAGATTTCTTTCTTATTGGTATCTGGTGTTTCTATATTAATTTTCTGTAGTTCTGTTTCCCATACAGTACTTGCCTGCTGTTGGTATTTTTCAAAATTAAAATGAGGTGCCTCAAAGATTAATGATGTGTGTGCTCCTTCAATATTTGCTGTTGACAAACCTGTTTTTAAAATAATTTCTTCTTTTTCTGAGGTTTGGTAATTTAAAATTATTTTAGTGTTTTTCCCTTTTGCAGAAGAAACAACTAAAGAGTCATTTGTAAATAATTGATACGATGTAAAAGGTTTAGACAAAGTAATTTCAAAATAGATACGCTGGTCTTTTGCCCAACCTGTAGATTTCCTATACCCGCTTATAGTGCTATTATTTACTACATTAATATAGGTGTCTGTAGGACTATCCCAATTTAAAGAATAGCCTAAATCAATATGAATTTGAGACAAGGAATCTTGAGGGAAGGTATATTTATGAATTCCAGTTCGTGAAGTTGTTGTTAGCTCGGCTTTAATTCCAAAATCTAAAAGATCAACAGAATAATATCCTGGTGAAGCTGATTCATAATCATGAGAAAATTTTGAAAAAGGCTTAAAATTATTTTCTTTGATTCTAGACTTAAAACGACTGTTGGTAGGCATCACCAGAATATCATATAAATCTCCCGCACCAGTTCCTGTTAAATGCGTGTGTGAAAACCCCGTAATAATAGAATCTTGATAATAATACCCTGAGATTCTATCCCAACCTGAAACCCCAATATCTGGACTTAATTGCACCATTCCGAATGGTACGGTTGCACCTGGATATGTATTGCCCGGTCCATCAGTTCCTATAAATGGATTTACAAACGTGGTCAGCTTTACTAGCTCATCATTTTGCCTACTACAACTAACGAAGAATACAATAAAAATAATATATCTAAACCCATATTTTATCATGAGTTGTTATTTTAAGCTCGCTTTAGTTTCTTTAATTACTTTTAAATATTCTTCTGTCAATTCTGGACCATCATAAAAAGCAATGCCTTTTGCACCATTATCTTTTGCTAATAAAATGGCTTTTTGTAATTCTTCAGCAGACATAAAAGGTGGATAAACCCCTGTATTTACTAATATATCTTTATGCTTAACATCTTGAACGCCTTGTTTTGTTGCATACCCAATCCAATCTACCTCTTCGTTATAATATCCATTATAAATCATTGGATAGACTTCGTCTATATTCCATTTATCCCAGCGTTGTCTTACCATGTGATCTGCCATTTCTGGATAAGGAAATACCGCTGCAGTTAATTTTTTATTGTGTTTCTTAACAATCTCATATGATTGGTCTACAACATTCTTTATTGCGTTTAATCTAAAGTTCTTCCATTCGATATCTAGAGCAACATTGCTACTTTCTTTTGGGTTTTTATGATGTATTTTTTCAAATGTATTTATACAAACATCACAATAGCAAAAATCAAATTCTGCCATTTCTGTATCTTGAGTTAAATTATATGTTGGCAACAATCCGATTGGTAAAAATATGTCTGGAAAACGAATATAATCTAAATGTACACTCTCAATACCTTCAACTTTTGCCAAACCTTCAACCAAGCCTAACACATGATTTCTTGAGGCCTCTCTGGTTGGACATAGCCACTGGTAGTAGTCTACATATGGACGTGTATCATAACATGACTTTCCGTCCCTACTCACCATATACCATTCTGGGTGCTGTAAAGCAACTGTATCATTGGGACGATTCATAGACATAATCCAAGCGTGTACCTTTAATCCATTTTTTGAAGCAATAGGCACTAAGCGCTCTAATTCTTTTGGGTCTGTATTTGTGTTGATTAGAATTTCATCTATACCGCCATCTTTGTACTTTTTAAATTCTGTATCATACTCTCCAATAGATTTATCTTTTTTAGAAGTAATCCAAACACTAAATTCAAATTCCTGCTTATTCACTTTTTTTTCTATTGGTTTTTCACAAGAAAAAAGGCTTCCTAATAAAACAATACAAGCAAATTTTATAATCTTCATGATGCTTTTTTATTTAATGGTGAGTTTTCCATCTTCTCTAATCATTATTTTTTTCTGAGAAAAAGGGCTGTTAACAATTATATTCCACCCTAAGCTATGGGTTTCCAATATCGCTTTTATTTCTTTATTTTCTACAAATAACTTTAAGGGCATTAATTTTTCTAATCTTGTTATCCATTGTTGATTCTTTTGATAATATGCCTTTTGCTTTCTGTATAATTCAAATAATCGCCACTTAATTTTTTCGTCATTTGAAATTGAAAAACTATCTTTTTGACCTGGTTTTTTAGAGGAAAAATATACATATCCCCATTTTTCAGGTTGATGCATATTTACCACTCCTTGAGGAGACCATACCCAATTATATTCTGGCGATACTTCTTCTTTTTTATTTTTTTTTCTCTCGTATATACCATCAACAAGTTGAAAATCCCAATGTACTCTTGAAAAATTTATTCTCCAAAATTTGTTTTCTGGAACATTTTTATGAAAATAAGAAGTTTTATAAACGTCCCATGGAATGGCCATTTCTACCACCCATCCTTTGTCTATATCATTTGGATTATTTAGAGTCCCGTCAACTTTTATAGCGCTTTTCATACCAGTAGCATGCCAATCATTAAGTATAGGTTGGTTTAACTCTCTATATGGTTTTGAAATAAATAAATCCCACACAGTGTTTAGAGCATTTATTTCTACCTCATAATAATTGTGTCCATCACCGTCTGGATCAACAAATAACTCAAAATCATTATTATGAAATATGATAGCATCGTGTTTTTTTATGTCTGCCCAAACATGTGGCTCTTCAATTTTAGCAAGGATGTAAAAATAGTTTTTATCCCAAAGCATTTTTACCTTGGTGTTGTATGTAGGTTTTTTAATTCCTTTGATATCTATAAAATTATCAGTCCATGATATATTTTTCCATGAAATTTCATTAAAATCCCCATCAATTTCAATCTCATTAATAGCTTTGTAGGCTATATAGGTTTTTGGTGGAATCTGTTTTTTAGCCTGCGCATATCCTACAATTGAAAAGCAATAAGATATTAATAGTATAAATTTCAATTTTAGATTCATCTTAAGTATTATAGACTATTATCTTTTGTGTACTTAACTAGTTCGCTAATATGACCAAATGCTAAGGCCACAACTGTATCTGCAGCACCGTAATATATTACTATTTTATCTTTTTTTATATCGTGAAGGGCAGCACAAGGGAAGATAACATTATTTACATCACCAACCTGTTCGTATAACTCAGAAGGGCTTAATAAATAATCTTGGGTTCTGTATTTTACTTTATCTGGTTGATGCTCATCTAAAATGGCGGCTCCCATGGCATATCGAAATCCGTTACAGGTATTGATCACTCCATGATAAATCATTAACCATCCATCATCTGTAAGAATGGGAATGGGACCAGCACCTATTTTTGTACACTGCCAAGCACTATCTTCAAAAGCTGTTGCTTTCATAACACAACGGTGCTCACCCCAATACTTCATGTCTGGACTATAACTAATATAAATATCTCCGAAAGGAGTATGACCATTATCACTAGGTCTGCTCAACATGGCATATTTACCATTAATTTTTTTTGGAAACAGCACTCCATTTCTATTAAAAGGTAGAAAGGCATTTTCACATTGAAAAAATTCTTTAAAGTCGAAAGTATATCCTATTCCTATGGTTGGTCCATGGTAGCCATTGCACCAAGTTATCCAATATCTATCTTCAATAAATACAACTCTTGGGTCGTACTTATAATCAGATGCTATCATTTCAGTATTGCCTGCAAGCATTTTAATAGGTTCATGATTGATGTTCCAATCAATTCCATTTTCACTAAAACCTGCAAAAATATTCATTTGAACTGCTTTATTATCGCATCTAAAAACACCAGCAAAACCATCCTTAAAAAGAACAACAGCACTATTAAAAATACTATTAGATGAAGGAATTTGATCTCTTTTTATTATTGGATTTTTAGCGTATCTCCAAATTACATCTTTACTATTATCAGGCCTATTTTGCCATGGTAAAGAAATATTGTTAAATTCTAATTTCATTATTGATCTGTTATTTTTTTTGTTTTATCCAACCAAGTGAATTTAAGTATTATTGATGCAACTAAAAACACAACAAGTGATATTAATGTTTTTGGATAATCTCTAATTAGGAAATAAATTGGCATCACTATCATACTAGATTGCCACACGATTCCAATAACACAATTTAACATATCTTTCCAGAAGTCAGTATTTTTTTCTATGGCATTATCTTCTGTTTTTAAAGCCTCATATACTGGATTCCACCAACCCCAAGGACGAACATTCTTGTAAAATGATTTCAGTACCGAAATTTCTGTTGGCTTACTTAAAAAAGTACCTAATAAAGATCCTAACAATGAGAGTCCGAAAATGATTGGAAATAAATAAATAGCATGAATATGAGCTAAATCATAAAGAAGGGTTCCTTCGGAAAAATTACCTTTATTCTGATCTAATATAAATTGCAAACTAGCAGAAATCAATCCTGCCATCATTCCCCAAAAATAGCCCCAACCATTAAAACGCCACCATATCCATTTTAAGAAATTAGCAGCGACATACCCACCAAAGAGTGCTGAGGTTATCCATAGTGTTAAAGAATTAATAGAATTGGCAAAAAAACCCATTGAAACACCTAAACCAACAATAAAAAATGATGCCAAATGACTTGCTTTAATATAATGTTTATCGGTAGCATTGGGTGAAATATATTTTTTATAAAGATCATTTACTAAATAGGCAGGTCCTGCATTTACAAAAGCTGAAAAGGTAGACATAAAAGCTGCTAACAATCCTGCTAATAATAACCCTTTAATACCAACAGGCACATGAAAATTAATCACTTTGGGTAATAGTACCTCTAGATCATACCCGTTTAAGCCAGGGTCTGCATTTAATATTGGTGCCAAGGTCACTAAGGCTATTACAACAACACCACCAATTAATAAATACCTAGGAATAAATAATATCAAATTTGTAAACCCGGCCATATATGCTGCCTCTTTTACATTTTTAGTAGATAGAATACGTTGCATGTCAAAACTTGGAGTAGGGCCCGCAATACTTGCAAAAAAGCCTTTAAACAAAGACATTCCTACAAAAGCGCCAAACATTTTAAAACCCTCTTTATCGATTAAGTCATTAAAAGCATTGTAATTCTCGCTCCAATGTGTTGTTAGTTCCCAATCAAAGAAAATATTTTTCCATTCTTCTGTAATTACTGAAGAAATTTCAAGATCACTGAAAGCATAAAAGCTATATGCAGCAACAAGAACACCTGCAATAACCATGATAATATATTGGATTACTTCTGTAGCAACCACAGAATACATACCACCCTTAATTGTATAAAATGTTGTTAAAGTAATAATAATAAGCGCGTAGGATTGAGCTGATGTTAATACTTCTGATTCCCCTAATAATAGGGTCAAGTCCCATGGAAGTATTATTGTCATAAACTTTCCAACACCCTCAAAAAAGTAAGCTATAAAACCTATAGCGGCAACAATAGCAAATACAGCCACTATGATATGAGAGGCTCTTCCTGCTTTGTTATCACCAAAGCGTGTTAGTATCCATTCTGATCCTGTCATAATATTAGATCTTCGAATCCAAACGGCTAAAAACATCATAATAAATATTTGGTTCCAAATAGGCCACAACCACATAAACATAAAGCTTTTTAAACCATATAAGAAAAGAATACCTACCATCCAGGCTGTCCCTGAAACATCAAACATTCCAGAGCCATTACTTAAGCCTAAGTAATACCAATTAATAGTTTTTCCTCCTAAAAAATAGGAATCCAATCCTTTAGATGCCTTTTTAGAAACTCTCATTCCTACAAAGAGTGTTATCAAAACATAAATGACAATTATTAATATATCTATAGTGTTCATATGATTAAAATCTTATTAAATACCCCAGCTTTTATTTGGGTTTTCTCCCATGACAAAATGAAGTATTCCTTCGTTCATCAATTCGTTATG
>OJHG01000400.1_pt1 | contig 21773 bp, 7 predicted proteins | sample 1594761 | NCBI WGS metagenome assembly OJHG01 (sample SAMN05416786, study PRJEB24817) | seawater metagenome | isolation source: Sea water | place: Canada:Atlantic | collected 2013-07 | reverse complement strand
TGGTTTGCTGTTAGTACCTGTACTACTATTGCTACAGGAATTCTCTTTTGGGGATGTGCTGAACCTCTTTTTCATTATGCAAAACCACCAATTTCATCAATGAGTCCTGTTTCTAGTCAATCTATGAATTTTTCTATGTCTACTATGTTTATGCATTGGTCTTTTACGCCATATGCAATCTATTGTGTGGCAGGATTAGTCTTTGCATTATCTTTCTACAATTTAAAAAGAAAATTTAGCGTGGCTTCGCTGTTCCCATTTAAACAAGGAGGCACCAATAAAACATTAGAAAGCGTCATAGATGTAATTTGTCTATACAGCCTTATACTTGGGATGTCTGCATCTCTTGGAGCAGGTATTTATTCAATAATTGGAGGACTTAATGAAATATTTGACATCCCAAAATCAAATTTCGTAATCGGTTGTGTAGGTGCTGTTATTATTGTAAGCTTTATTCTATCTGCAATAAGTGGTCTACAAAAAGGCATAAAGTGGCTCTCAACAATTAATATTATTGGATTCATACTTCTTGCAATTTTTATTTTCTTAGTTAGCTACCCGCTAGATATTTTGAAAATTGCTTTCTCTGGAATGGTAGAATATATTGGTACTTTTCCTCAAAGAAGCCTAAATATTGGTTCAGGAATTTCACAAACTTGGAGATATGATTGGAGTATTTTTTATTGGGCAAATTGGTTTGCTTGGGCGCCAATTGCAGCACTCTTCCTAGGAAAAATATCAAAGGGATACACAGTTAGACAATATATTAATTTTAACTTAATACTACCAGCCTTGTTTGCTATTGCCTGGATTTCGATCTTTAGTGGGGCTACTCTTCATGCCAATTTTATTAGTGAAAACCTACTTTTTGAAACCATGCAATTAAAAGGAGAAGAATCTGTAATGTATGGCTTACTTTATAAAATAGGATATAGCAAAATTACAATTCCAATAACATTGGTTTTAATTTACATTTCTTATGTAACCGCTGCAGACTCTAATATTTCGGCCATGAGTGCAATGTCTGAAAAAGAAAAAACTAATTCAAATCAAGAAGCTTCAATCATTACAAAAATTATTTGGGGACTTGTAATCGGAGGCTTAACGTATATCATGCTATCTACGAAAGGCTTAGATGGTATAAGAATTCTATCATTATTTGGAGGCTTTCCTGCTCTTTTCATTATTATCTTTGCTAGCATTTCGCTTATAAGGTTCTTGTTTAACAAAAAACTTATAATGTTGGAAGAATAAATAGTGCAAAACTACTGTTGATAGAAATTCCATTGAACAGTAATTAAAACAAGTCTAGAGCATCCACTTCCAATCCTCCCCAAAATAGTTGGATTTAACTCACCTCTGCTCCACAATTATTATTGGAAATAACTTATAATTTTTGGGGATATTTTTTTTTAATTTAGCATTGACTAAAATAATAGATGTACCAATGAAATTATCTACAATATTCATATTACTTATGTTGTCTACCACTATGGTATTCGGACAATTAGAAGCAAAAATTGACAGTATTTTTTCTGAATATAACAATTCACCAGGATGCGCTGTGGGTGTTTACAGCAATGGAGAAATACTTTTTAAGAAAGGATATGGAATAGCAAACCTAGATTACGATATTAAAATAAGTCCTGAGACAGTTTTTGATATTGGTTCTGTCTCAAAACAATTTACTGCAGCCTGTATTCTTATTTTAGAAAATCGTGGAAAATTGTCTTTAGACGATGATATACGTAAATACATTCCTGAAATTTCTGAATTCAAAGAAGGTACAATCACCATAAGAAATTTACTTCACCATACAAGTGGTTTAAGAGACTACCTAACATTAATGTTTTTATCAGGTCGTTCATTTGATGATTACTTTACAGAACAAATGGGGCTTGATATTTTAACAAACCAAAAAGAACTGAATTTTACTCCAGGAACAGAATATATGTATAGTAATTCAGGGTATCTAGCCTTGGCAATTATTATAAGACGAGTAAGTGACGAATCTATTGGAGATTTTGCAAAAAAAAATATATTTGATCCATTGCAGATGGGAAACACTTTCATTTATGAAGACGGAACTAAAGTAGTAAAAAATAGGGCTATCGGCTATTCAGAACAAGGGTATGAATATAAAAGAGAACACCATTTTGATTTTCTTGGCGGTGGTGATGGACAGGTTTATACCACGGTTGAAGATTTCTTTAAATGGAACGAAAATTTCAAGTCCATCAAAGTAGGAAATAGCTCCTTCTTAGATAAAATGCTTACAAAAGGGAGGCTGTCTACTGGTGACACTATTGAATATGCTTTAGGACTAACACATGGTGTTTATAAAAATTTAAAAACAATAGGTCATGGTGGGTCTTGGGGAGGGTTTAGAGCTCATTACGTACAATTTCCTGATAAGGATTTAGCCATTGCAGTGATGAGTAATTTTAGCAGTGTAAATACTGAAAGTAAGGCCATGCAAATTGCTGATCTAATTTTAGACTATAAACTTGATGAAATTACAGAAAACACACAAAACAACACCTCCCTGAAAGACACTAAAATTAAACCACAAGAATACATTAATACTCAACTAATTGGCAAATACGAAATACAAACTGGTGCAGATTTGGAAATAAGCATAAAAAACGATTCTCTTCACGTCTTTCAAACTTGGAATTCTAATTCATACAACATCATCAACACAACTGGTAATACCTATGAAATATCAAATGATAACTCCCTACAGTTTGTATTCTCAGAACTAAAAGATAATGTAACCCAACAGCTTACCGTTATACAGAATGGTGATAAGACCGTCTGTAAAAGGAAAGAAAAAATAAATATCTCAACAGTAAACTTGCAAGATTATACTGGGAATTTCTACAGCGAAGAATTAGGTGTTGATTATTTAATATCTACGGAACCTGGATTAGAAATAGCACAAATTGTTATTCAAGCCAAGGCCACCGATAAAGAAGAAAGTGAAACAATAGAACAGCTTAAAACAATTCGTAATGATGTTTTAAAAAATGCTTCTTCATTTTCCTCAAAAGCAATTCTATATTCACAAGATCCTGAATCGAGCTCTCGAGGTGGTAGCTATACGTTAGATAAAAATCAACCTAAAATGGTACAGGAATTTAGAAAACAGGCTTTTCAACTTAAAGAGGGTGAAATTTCTCAACCTTTCAAGACAAATTATGGGTGGCATATTGTTACAGTAGATAAAATTAGAGGGGCACTAATAGATGTTAGACACATATTACTTGTGCCAATTGTGTCTAGTGCTGCTTTAGATGAAGCACAAAACACTTTGAATCTTCTAAGTAAACGAATTACAGATGGTGAAATTAGTTTTTCAGATGCTGCACGTGAGTTTTCAGATGATCAAATAACTAGTACTAATGGAGGTTCTTTGATAAATCCTGAAACTGGAAATACTCATTTTTCACTAGCCAGTTTTGATGTACAAGTATACAACCAGATTGCAACACTAAAAGATAATGAAATTTCCAAACCAATACTGGAAGAGGACCCTACTGGAAGAAAAAAATACAAGATTGTTACTGTTTCAAATAGAAAAGACAAATTGAACGTGAAAATTCCAAATACCGACACAAAAGAACTACAGATTTATAAAACTGATGTTTTTAACTCTAGGAGTGCTATTTTACGATTTATCAGACATAATGGAGTCGTAAAAAGCTTTGAATTTGATTTTGGTAGGGTCAAAAACTTGACATTCGAAAAAAAGTAGAAAACTCAATAAACTGATCGAAAAGTTTTAAATAATTTTTTTAGGTAATTAAGAAGCTCACACTAAAGAACTCTTTTAAATTTAACTAACGAACTTAAATGTAGTGGAAATAGAATTAATCTTCAAGACTCTAAATCAGAAAGGTATGATTGGCTAAAATTCGATTCTGATTGTAATTAAAAACAGAATTGAACCTAGTATAAAACTTAACCAACGTATAAAATAAATTAGTCTAAAAAAACACCTATTTTAGACACTTTTATTTCTTAAGCTCTCATGTATGAAAACTAACCATTGGTACGAACGAATCCCGCATGCAGTAACCATGCTGTTTATGATCATCGTTTTTGTAACACTTTTAACATACATTATTCCTGCAGGTGAGTTTAAACGGATTTTAATTGAGGGAAGAAACAGAGTAATTCCGGGTTCTTACAGTATTATTCCTAGTACCCCTATAGGTTTTTTAAATATGTTTAAAGCCATTCCTTTAGGTTTTAAAGCTGCTATTGAGGTGATGTTTGTGGTAATTTCAGGCGGTATTATGTTTGGTGTTATGGAAGAAACGAAAGCGATAGAAAACGCTGTAGGTACTTTTGTGCAGAAAATTGGACGAGAAAAAAAATACTTGGCCGTTGTTATTATGACTTTTATATACGGTGCTTTGGGTGTTTTTGTTGGATACGAACACAATATTGCTCTAATTCCAATTGCAGCTGTCGTAAGTTTAGCACTTGGTGGAGACTTGGTGCTGGCAGCAGGAATATCTGTTGGAGCCGTAACCATTGGTTTTGGCCTTTCACCCATAAATCCATATACAGTTGGTATTGGTCATAAAATTGGAGAACTCCCATTGTTTTCTGGAGCTTTATTACGTAGTCTATTATGTTTTTCTGCTTTAAGTTTTCTTGCTTTTTATAATGTTAGATATTTAAAAAAGATTTCTAAAAATCCTGAAAGTAGTCTTGGAAAAGAGTTAAATGAAGACGGAATTGTTCTTTCTAAACCTATATCAGAATATTCAATTTCAATTAATAATTGGTTGGTAATAGGTGCTTTTATTGTTGGACTGGGTTTTATATTATATGGTGTTTTTAATCTGAATTGGTACATTAACGAAATATCTGCTATATTTTTAATGGTTACGATAGCTACAGGAATCATAGCAGGAATGAAAGGAAATAGAATTAGCGAAACTGTATTGAAATCAGTAGCCTATGTTGCTCCTGGAGCATTTATGGTAGGTTTTGCTACAACCATTAAAGTATTGATGGAAATGGGACATATTAGTGATACTATTTCTTTTCATTTATCTGAAGTATTAAAAACATTACCCTTGTATTTATCTGCTATAGGGATGTCAATTTCTCAAAGTATCATTAACTTTTTTATTCCCTCAGGTAGCGGACAAGCCTTGGCTACCTTACCCGTTATGTTACCGCTTGGAGAGGTAATTGGTCTTACTAGGCAAACAACTATTTTAGCATTTCAAATTGGTGACGGAATTTCTAATTTAATAAACCCAACTCTTGGTGGGTTAATTGCCATGCTAAGTATGTGTCGTGTTCCGTTAGATAAATGGTTGCGATTTATTTTTCCTGTGGCAATAATTGTATTTTTGCTCTCAGCTATATTCTTAATTATAGCGGTAACTATTGGCTATCAATAATATGAATGTAGAAGACATTTTAGGAAAACTGGTTGGTTTTCCAGTTTTAGGAGGAGAAAGTAATCTTGATATTATCCATTGGATTAAGAATTATATTGAAACATTTGGCATAGAAACTACATTAGTTCCAAATAAAGAAAAAACGAAAGCCTCGTTACATTGTAGAATTGGTCCAGTAGTAGATGGAGGAGTTATATTATCTGGGCACACAGATGTTGTACCTGTAAAAGGTCAAGTTTGGGATACAGACCCATTTACACTTGTAAAAAAAGACGGTAAATTATTTGCTAGAGGAAGTGCCGATATGAAAGGTTATATCGCGTGTTGTCTGGCTGCACTCCCAACGTTGAGAGAAGCTGATTTAAAAAAACCCATCTATTTTGCTTTTAGTTATGATGAAGAGATTGGTTGTTTAGCAGCACCAGAACTCATAGAACATATCAAACAAAGCTATGAAGAAAATGCAACCTATGCCATTATTGGTGAACCATCATCATTGGAGCCTGTTATTGGAAAAAAAGGAGTCTGTTATGTACAAACCGAAGTAAATGGCTCAGCCGGACATAGTAGCGGAATTCATAAAGAAATAAGTGCTATTCATGAAAGTACGCGACTTATTATGTGGCTAGAAAATAAAATGAAGCAATTATCGCTAGCCAGACAAGATGATAGATTTGAGCCACCACATTCAACCATTCATGTAGGCCAAATAAGCGGTGGTGTTGCTACTAATATTGTAGCAGATTACACTCGTTTTGAGTGGGATGTGAGAGTTATCCCAAAAGATGATATCCACACTATTTTTGATGACTTTTTTGCGTTTTGCGAAGAACGAGAACAAGAGGTAAGGAAACTGTTTCCAGATTTTACAATTACCAATACATTATTACATCCTCCTGTGCCAGCACTAGATACCAAAGAAACAGATAGTATTGTTGCTTTGACTCAAGAAATCTCAGGCCGTGATACATGGAGAACTGTTGCTTATGCTGCAGAGGCAGGACAATTTCATGAAGCTGGGTATGAAAGTATTATTTGCGGACCAGGATCTATAGAGCAGGCACACCGTGCCAATGAATTTACCACACAAGAACAACTTGATAAGTGTGTAAAAATGTTAGAAAAATTGGTTGTGAAGTTTTCGGTCTAAAACAGATGAACTTATTTCTAAAATTAAAAATATAGAAAACTAAAACGATTACATTTGACTTATAATAAACGATAATGATTACTACATATACAATAAAAGGCATGACCTGTGAAGGCTGCGTTGCAAAAGTAAAATATCTATTTGAACAACATTCAAATATCTCAACGGCTGAAATTGTACTTAAAAACAATACCGCTAAATTAACTATGGAAAAGGAGATAGCAATCTATGAGTTACAGAGACTTTTTGAAGCACATCCTAAATATACCATCACTTTTCCTGACACTGAAGAAAACAAACAACATGAAAGTGTTTTTACTACTTATAAACCACTATTGCTTATATTTTTATTCATTGCAGCTACAACAGGAATTGCCTCAATAGACCATGGTAAAATTGAGATTATGCAGTGGATGCGATACTTCATGGCTGGTTTCTTTATTGTGTTTTCCTTCTTCAAATTTTTAAACCTTACCGGTTTTGCAGAAAGCTATGCTATGTATGACGTACTCGCAAAACGAGTAAAAGTATACGGTCTTGTGTATCCATTTATTGAATTAGCATTGGGCGTTGCCTACCTGACAGATTTTGAACCTACGGTGACTTATATTGCAACTATATGTATCATGGTCTTTAGCAGTATTGGTGTGATCCAAAGTGTCTTAGACAAAAAGAAAATTCGTTGTGCCTGCCTAGGAGCTGTTTTTAATTTACCTATGAGTATGGTTACCATTATAGAAAATTTGACAATGGTTTTAATGGCACTAATTATGTTGTGGAAAACTTGAGAAAATTGACCATAAAAAAACAACTGACACAACACATACTAAAACCTTTACCAGTGACTATTAAGCTGAACATAATTCACAATTACCTTGTATCAAAAATTGTATGTTAGCTAGTTCTCTGTTAGAAATCTAACTTACCACAATTTAGAATTTGAAAATAAAGATGAATATCTACAAGTCTAAATTTTTAAAACCTGTGACATTTCATAGTATATCAATAAAAAAATCAAGCAATACTATGATCAAGCATGCAGTATACATGAGGTATTTTGCATTGCCTTAACATTTATTTTTAAATATGTTAAAACTTGATAATTTGCTTCGTAATTATGCTATTAATAGTACTTATTTTTATCAAGTAAATTCCATCGTTAATAAAGCTTATGTCAATTTCACTTACATTAGCCGCAGTAGTCACAAGCTGACCTAACAATGAATATACTTCAATATTATACGTTTCAGAATTTCCTTTTATATACAAGATGTTTTCTACTGGGTTTGGATACACTACTATCGAATTAGAATCATCAACTGGAGGTTCGTTGCTATTTATAGCTTTTGGACTTCCATTTTCATTAATGCAGTTCCAGTTTTCAGGTAATAAATTATCTAAATCGGGTGAAATTAATTCCAATGTGTTTCCTGTTTCATCTGCACAACTTGGCCAAGGCAACTCAGAATCATAATATACTTCATCCAAAAGAGTCCCATATGAGTTGTATAATCTCACAGCATCAGAACTTCCAAGTCCAAAGCCTAAATCACCAATATGAGGAATTTCTGGATATATACTATTGAAATCTGATGTGTCTTTTACGAATACTAAAAATCCATTCCCTTCAATTTGAGTACCCGCCGGTATTTCAAAAACATGATCATCATCATTGTCTTTAATTTGCCAATTTGAGACATTGATTGGTGTTGGTGTTGGATTGTACAGTTCAATCCAGTCACCAGGGTTAAATGCCTCACTAGAACTAAAATTAATTTCATTAATAACCATTGACTCTTTAACTTCAATAGGAACACCCACTTTATAGAAACAGATGTTTAATGAATCTTGCACAACTACGTTATAGTTACCTACAGCTAAGTTTGAAAATATATTACTGGTAACAAAGTTTTGCCCTCCATCAATGCTATATAAGTATGGGCTAAGTCCTGAGGTTGGAGTAATCACTATTGAACCTTCTGTTGAAACAACAGAAGAAACTGTAGTCGCTACAATATCAACTGTTGAAAAAGTACAAGCATCTATTGAAACGGTCTCTTGATATGAGCAAAGTTCTAAAGCACCTTGTATATAAACGTCATAAACCCCAGTAGATAGGTCACTAAAGGTATTAGAGTCAAAAAATGTTTGTCCACCATCGATACTGTATTGAAATGGATTCAATCCAGCACTTGTGTTTATTGTAATGGATCCATCATTAGCAGCTGCAGAAGTTACATGAGATATGTTTATATCAGCAGTAATCTCACATCCAGTCTCATTAAGACAGAACATTTCTTGCACTTTGGAATCAAACTCACCAGTATTTGCTAAAATTGTATTGCCTGCTGCATCGAGAAGAAGAAAATCTCCTTCACCATAACCACAGCAAATACCATCTCCAAACGAATCGTATACGTATAATGAGAAGCAAGAACTATAATCTAAACAAATGTCTTGACTAAAGACATCCGTTCCATATTGTAAAGAACCACCAGCTATCATTTGGTTTGCTCCTTCGTCATATAGTTCCCAAGATGTTTCCTGAGGATAATTATCAGCGTTAATAATAAGTGTTACAATATCATAATCTGAATCTAAAGTTGTTGTTGTTGATACTGTATTGTTGGTTATATCTCCGTCTTCTAGGTTGTTTACCTCTACTAAGTTTAGCGTAATGTTATTATTAATTTGTTGAAGGTTTTGATCAATTGTTAGTGTTACTGTTCCTTCCTCCTGAAATGGTATGTCTACAGTGGCATTAACAAGGTCTACAACTAAATCATTAACCAACACCTCAATTGTCACATCGGTTATGGTAGCATCGCCATGATTAGTAAGGATAGCGTTCATCTCAACCACACCGTCACAAACTACAGATAGATCACCTACTGAAAGTGCTCCATCCAACTCATGAACCTTACTTAGAACAACATTTAAAGTATTATTGTTCTCATATTCATCATTTACATGACTAACTACTGCTGTGACATCATAATCGCCAATAGTTGAAAAATCTTGCGGAGCTGAAAATTGAATATCAGCTTCACTAAAAGGTTGAATTGTTTGAGGAATATTAATTATTTCCATCGATTGGCCATCTACCAGTAGCTCGACATCAAAATTACTCATATCATTTAAACCATGATTAGCAATAGTTGCTGTTACAAGCTCATCACTTCCAAGGCTAGAAGAGGACTGGGGTTCCAAAATTGCAGTAACACCCAAATCATTATTTGCAGTAATATCTGCCCAAAATGAAACCCATGGTCTTGCTTGTTTAATTATCAATTGATCTTGAGCAGTTACCTTATATTCAATATCCATTCCAAAACCTTCTGCTCCCTCAACAGCATAAAGTATTTCAAACTCATCATGAATAACAGTAAGGTACTCTCTCATTTGATCAAGATATATTTGATCCATTACCAACTCTCCGGGATCTACTAGATTGGACAGTCTTAATACAAGATAACCACCTCCTTGTAAAGGATCTTGATACAATAAAATCTCCTCTGGAACAGAGTTTGGATCTGGGTTTGTAATCAATGATTCTCCTACTTGGGTATTTAGATAAAATGTACCTTCAGTATCGTAGATAGGATCAATACTTATCCCTACACCATTTGATTGTTCTTCTTGAAAATTGGGGTGACATAACACACCCATAGCCGCTATAAAATGATCAACACGATAAAAATCTCTTTCTTCATATGCTCTAAAATTCCACATACTAGCATACACTTGTTTAATGGATTTAGAGATATGTCCTTCATCTAGGTGTTGGGTTTTAGAGGTATACAAACCCGCACCACTAAATCCGGGTAAATCTTCATTATTAGTACTTGATCGGCATCTAACGGCAGTACCCTCTGGGAAATCATCATGCATGTCTTGTAAATTATCTAGCATCCACTGTGGCATTGGTGCATCTTTAATATCTCTTCTAAATGTTTTTAGACGGTCTATTCTAAAGTTTAAGTCATTCTTAAAAACAGGATTATCAATCATGACTTGCGCCTCTTCGTAAAAGTTATTGAATTTCATAAATTCATCATAGTAGTAAAATGGAATTCCAAAGCCATCAGGTATTGTTCCAATAGGTAAGCCAAATGATCTCATGGTAGCAACGTTAGAACATTTTGCACCATATGAGCTAGACATTCCAAAATCAATGTCATCTAAAGGTAAAATATCTGTAAAACTTAAATCTCGTATTGGAATTTGTGGTTCGGTAGGTCTAAGGTCTTCATACCAGTCATTTACTTCAGCTAAAGTGGCTGCTCGTATCTGATACTGCTCGTTTTCTACTTTATAATAAATATAATTCCCTAACAGGTTTGCTATTTCATCAATCGATAAAGGATCTGCAATATATGCATTCGGAACATTGTCTTGAATAGCTCTTAGGTTAACATGCGATAAAGGTGTTTGTATAACGGAAGTGATAATTCCGCCAACTCTTGGCAGTGAATTTGGTAAGGCATCATAGAGAACAATATCTCTACTTCCAGGGGTCTCACTTAGATCTTCCATATGTTTAAAGAATCCATATCCTTCTGCTTCATGGAAAGGAATGTAGTTTATTTCAGCAAAGACATCCGATTCTAAAACAACTTCAATTCTAGTATCCACAAAATCTGTAGCGTAATTATTGAGGTAGTCATTCTCATCTGCCTGACCAATAAAGTGATTCATGTTATTTTGAAGAAAAGGCATATTGGCTGCCAACAGCTCATATGTTCTTTGTGTGGCATCAAAATTATAGGCGTTTCCAAAAGAAAAGTTGAAGGAGTAACTACCAATAGTTCCGTTTGGAAGGATGTCATTGGGATTAAAAACAATCTCTCCAGAGCTGTCATCTCCATTTACCGTTGCACCAATAGCATTAAAAAAGGTTGCATGAATAGTATAGGTATTACTATTTATAAAATAAATCTTCGGCTGGGGGGTGTCTCTATCTAGTATCCCGAATTTAACATACAACTGCCCATCTAGAAATGGTGCCCAACCGACGTTGTTCACTGCTGCCAAATCCAAAAAGGTTTCAGCATCTGGTATTGATGTTGCTCCATCTACAAATGCAACGGCATCTGCATAGTTAATCGGAGCATCGGTGGGCATATTATTGAATTCTGTAATATCATCTATACCATCTCCATCATAATCTAAAGGAGACGCCACATCATGTTCGGTTACTGTATATTCTGATAATGGATAAGCTCCTGCTGGATCTGAGATTACCATGGTTCCATTAACTCCCATGGTCATTGAGGTTGCCCAGTTAAATGTGGAACTATGCTGCGCATGAAGCATATAATATTTTCCTTCTTGAGCTTGAATAGATAATTGGGCTTGACCAAAACCATTTACAGAGTAATTATCTATTGGTACGTTTTGAGAAAAACAAAAATGATGAACAGATATTAAACAAATAAGTAAAAAAAAATAATTCTTAATCATACAAAGCTTTTTCATATTAACGTTGTAATATACAAATGTTTAGCTTCATACTAGAAAATTTTAAGTAAATTCAAAATTAGAACTTACAATAGATTTTTGACCTTAGTACTACATTATTGAATGAATCCAAACATATTTTTATTGAAAAAAAATTATATTCTTGAATATTTTACTCAGTTGTATTTTACAATGTACGTTATAAAATAGCCTTGAAGCTGAGCTGATTTACATTATTTTTTAACAATCGGTATTTGTATTTGAGATGGGTATTTTGCAGAATGATGAATCGTATTATTCGCTGTAACTCCAATTTTCTCATCGTAATTATTACCACCAGTATTTAAGTTTCTAGCAAACCTTGGAAAGTTACTACTTGAAATTTCAATTCTAATACGGTGTCCCTTTTTAAACATATTACTTGTAGACAGTGGAGTTAAGTTAACTTCATATACGTTTCCTTGCTCCATAAAAACTTCTTTTTCATATCCTTCACGATAACGAACACGCTGTATGGTTTCGTCTAAATTAAATGCAGATCCGTCTGGGTAAACATCTACTAATTTTATAGTAACGTCGGTGTCCTTAACATCAGATGACACATACAGTTTAGAGTTGATAAATCCACTAACCTCGGTATCATGATCCAAGACTTCTGTTGTATAGACTAAAATATCATTTCTAGCCTCCATGTCTTGTTGATTCCAAGCACCACCTTTTACTGCATTTCCTGTACAACAAACATTCCCTCCATAAGAGGGTACTGGCGTCATAGGGTCATATGTAAATTGATCTGGGGTGTCTTTTTTAGCTTTACGAGTTGACAGGATTCCATCTCCAAAACGGCTATTCGCATTTCCATTACTATTTAAGTAGTAGGAAATCAACTCAGTATTTTCTGGAGGCCATGTTTCTGCAGATTGCCATTGATTACTTCCCATTGTGTAGTATTGGATTCTTGGAGTTGTTTCTTTAAAATCATTTGATGCACCTTTTAGCCATAAATCAAACCATTTTGTAATTTGTTCATCATAATTTAATCGAGCATCTCCAACGCTACGTTCACCAACTATGGTATTTTCAGTTGCTCTTGTAAAAGCACAATGAAGTGTTGGTGCAATAACTAGGTATTGATTGTCTCTAATAAATGCATCTTTAGAATTATTTCTAGCATGGTTAAACAGTGAAATATTTGGTGTAATAGAAACATCATACCAAGAAGCAAACCAAAAACTAGGCGTAGCAATATCTTTATCATCATGGTAAATACCGCCTTTAAACCAGTCAGGATCATTTGGTTTCCGACGAATCATTTTATCAAAAATTTCATGTTTGCCATTTATATTTTTCAATATATCTTGAATTGGCAAATGATTTAGGGCTTTGGCCATATCTACCTTGGGATTCTCAGGTGCTAAATCATAAAATCGTGCTATTCTAATTAAATCTTCTTGAGTAGCTCCGTTAGGAATTCTTGGTTTAAATTTATCATGCTCTACACCATAGAGCCATGAAAAAAACAACATCTGTTCAACACCACCACGATACCAATTTCCTTGTTCGTTAATAGCACCAACGCGCCCTACACCAGCTCCAAATCCTTGAGGAACCATAGCAGCATGTGAGGGGTGATCTAAAGCAGATACAGCCATTTGCCATTCAGCAGTAGAAGAACATCCTAGCGTTCCAATTTTTCCATTAGACCAAGACTGGTTTTTCATCCATTCAAAAGCATCATACCCATCGGTAAGAGGCACCCCTAAAATATCCCATTCTCCTTCAGAAAAATAACGACCACGTTCATTTTGAACAACATAAGCATACCCTTTTTTAACATAGTCAAACGCACGCTTGGCAGTCCTTGTTTTTTGTTCGCCATCTCCCCAAGAGTTAAAGTTATAGGGCGTTCTAGAAAATATAATTGGATAATTACCATTTCCTTTAGGCCTATATATATCGGTTGCAAGTCTTACTCCATCCCGCATTGGCATCATTACTTTTTGATCTACAATAGCTATTGTTTCTAGTCTTTCAAAAATAGCTTCCTGTGCTTGTACTGAGATTGTGTATATAAAATTACAAAAAAGTACACTAAATAAAATGATTGCCTGTTTTTTCATCGTCAATAAATTTAATACATACTTAAAGGTAATAAAATGATTGAATAAATTAATTAAAATTCATGAATTCTCTTCAAAAAACAGAATCCTAAAGTTCATTTTTTTCTAAATCAATATATAAAACGGGTACTAAAAAATTGTATTAGAGGACATTTATCAGATTAGCAGTCTCAATCAAGATACACTAAAGACTTCAAAATATCTACTTGACTAGATAGGTAATATAGAGGTAAACATTAGAATTAAAAAAAGCATTGGATTATCCAATGCTTTTTTTAATAGAGCAAGTAAACTAGCTCAAAAATAAACTGATGCTACTTTTCTAATCAAACCCACTATCTGGATCAGATAAACCTGTACGGCCTGAGAACGTTCTAATGGCTCGAACATTACGCTGAGTATTCTTGTTGGTATTACTGTCATTTCCACTAGACATATCAACAGACTTCGCTTTACTACTATTGTGTTCTGAAGAACTCCAGTAGTTGGCACCGAATGGTGTAACCCCTGCTGCAGCCTCAATTGAATTTTTTTGACTATACATTTCGTTCAATTCCTCTAAAGACGGTAAGAACCAATCGTTATAGGTAACTCCATTGTCTGTTACTGAGTAATCCTCTGCTACTTTGGCAGCACCACCTGTGTACCCCGCTTGATTCATCATGGCAGTAGTATTTGTTTGCCCGGTTCCAATGGCCTCTAATGTATTTCCGTTTTCAGTGGTTTGTGACGCACCACCAAGAATCCATTCTATTGCAGCACTTTGATCCTCTACAGCACAAATTAAGCCAATATCAACTTTTCCATCACCATCTAAATCTGTTGGCGTTGGCGCTACATAATAGACAACTCCTCCATGAAGAAGATCTCCAACGGCAACATTTGGTGTTACCGAATTTGAGGCACTACTTGGTGCACTAGTTCCGTTTTCATTTACAGCCGTTACCGTAAAGGTATAGTCTACACCATTGGTTAATCCTGTAACGGTTATTTCACCGCTTCCTGGCCCACTAACCGTACCTCTAATGCCTCCTGGTGATGATGTAGCCACATACGATGTAATTGCAGCACCTCCATCATGTGCTGGGGCAGTGAATGTTATTGTAGCTTGTTCAAAACCAGCAGTAGCAGTACCTATACTAGGCGCATCTGAAATTCTAGTATCAGTTGTTGCTTGATTTGAAGACCCACTTGCATCACTAGTCCCTGCAGCATTGGTTGCTGTAACTGTAAAGGTATAGCCCGTACCTCCATTTAATCCTGAAACAACTATTGGTGATGTACTACCAGTTGCCGTATAACCTCCTGGTGATGAGGTTACCGTATATGAGGTTATTGGAGAGCCTCCACCATTAGATGGTGGTGTAAATGCTACTGATATTTCACTATCACTTAGGGTAGTTGCTGTACCAATTGTAGGCGCATCTGTTATTGTAATTGGGGTAATGGCAGGTGAGGAAGCCACACTCGACTCACTGGTATACACCGCATTAGAAGCTGTAACCGTAAAAGTGTATGCTGTTCCAATGGCCAAGCCTTTTATATTTACCGTTCCACCTGAAGCACCGCTTAGGGTTCCTGTAATGCCTCCTGGCGATGAAGTGACCTCATAGCTAGTTATTGGAGAACCTCCATCACTAGCTGGTGCGGTAAATGTTACATCTGCCGAACCTGTTTTACCTGGTGCCGTTTCTTTGTAAGGGTGAGTTTGAGGTAAATTGGCTGTTAAGCCCCATTTGTGGGCTAAGTAGCCTTCTATTTTTTGGCGAGTATCAACACTAACATCGTTAACAATAAGATACTCGGCTATTGCACCATCTGGCATATTATTTCCCCCGTCATTACTAAATAATCTGTAAGTTTGTGTTCCTGTGATATTATTACCACCTGAAATAGAGCCTCTATCTGTTCCATCAATCCACCCAGTTTTTACTCCGTTATCAAATTCAGCATTATAAATACTCGGACCAGGAAAAGGACCACCTGTAAGATTTAGAGAAGTTTTGCCTAACTCGTCTATAGAACCATTAAACTGTGAAGTATTTCCTGCCGAGAATTGCCAATTATTACTCCCACTATTGGCGAAAATACCATCGTATACGTTATTAATATTATCAATTACAGCAACCATAAATACAGAAAATTCTCCTGAGGTTCCATAATCAATACTTCCACTCATGAGGTCGTTACCATCACCATTCAACACATTTAGACCATTAAGAGTTCTTGTTCCAGTGCTAAATTTAGCACTTGCATTTACTTGAGTAGCATGATGTCCGTTTCCAGATTTATCATCCCATTGGCTTACTTTTCCTCCAGTTTCTGTTATCGTTGAAGCGTCTGCAGCATCTAGCCACAATGCAGGAGATAAGTCATTTACATCAAACACAGTGCCTTCAATAGCACCTAAAGTTGCAGTAACATTAGTTGGTGCTCCAGGAGCAACAGCGTTGGCCAAATCTACCATGGCTTGTACCTCTGCTGTAGTAGCTGGGCTGCTAAAGCCTGGTCTATTCTCGCGGATAAACTGTAAGTACCTTGCCTCATTTGCCTGTACTGCTCCACTTATAGTAGGTAAGGCATTTAGATCTGCTGCGGTTACTGCACTTGTGAGTGCGTTGTTCCCATTAGAGGCATCTGTTCCAATATTGGCAAGTAATGACTGGTTAGCATTTACTTGGTTTACCATTTGCTGAACCTGTTCTTGTGTAGCTGGGCTATCAAATTGTGTAGATGGGCTATCAAATAAAGACGGATTGCTGTCTATGTAGGCTTGGTAGGCTGCTTGGTTGTTAGACACTATCCCTGTTACTGTTGGGATAATCTGACCCAGTTCATCTGTAGTCACTGCAGAAGGAGTACTATCTGGGCTGTCTGCTTCTAAGCCTATCTGAGCCAATATCTCTTGAGAAGCATTTACTGCATCTACCATAGCTTGAACCTCTGCTTGTGTAGCTGGGCTCGAAAATAAACTTGGGTTATTGTCTATATAGGCTTGGTAGGCTGTTTCGTTGTTGGCCTCAATATTGGTAACACTTGGTAAAATTAATCCTAACTGATCTGTGGTTACCACAGCGTTAACTGTATCAGGATCGTCTGCTTCTAAACCTATTTGAACCAACACCGTTTGAGAGGCATTTACGAGATCTACCATAGCCTGAACCTGTGCCGGCGTAGCTGGGCTATCAAATAAAGTTGGATTGTTGTCTATATAGGCTTGGTAAGCTGCTTCGTTGTCATCTACTACATTGGTTAATGCAGGTGTAATAAGAGCTAACTGTTCTGTAGTCACTGCAGAAGGCGTGCTGTCTGGGTCATCTGCTTCATTACCTATCTGAGCCAAAACAAAATCACTAGCAGAAACAACCGTTACGGTAGTGCTACCGGTTAAAATTCCGGCAATGTTTAACTCTGCAGTAAGTGTACCAAAACCTACAGGAGTTCCTTCAAGTGTATAGGTAACTTTTTGAAGATCTCCCGCTTGTGCTAGGGTTGCAGTAGTTGGGCTTACCGCACTAACCGTAATCCCTGTAACTCCACCTGTAAAGCTAATGTTAGAGGTATCAAAACTAAGCGCCGCAGAGGAGAAACTTGCGTTGGTTACAGTAACCGAAAGGGTTTGATCATTTAATTCTATACCTTCAACAAAAGTCCCTGTAAAACCATCTTGTTCTGTATCTACAGTTACTGTAGGTGCTGGGTCTGCAGTGAGGCTGGTCCAGTTTACACCATCAAAATATTTAAACCCTTTAGAAGGACAATCTAAACAATAAATCATTAATGCCTCAGCAGGACTATCAATTGCATTCATTTGAACTTCAGTCATCCTTGGAAGTAAAAATCCTTTGCTTTTACTTGTTATATCTACAGAAGAGGAAGGTTCAGGTTCGAGTGTGCCAAATCCTATTTGAGAATAAATACTTGTTGAAACGAGCAACAACAACAATAGTAATGTGAAACTATTTTTTTTCATAATCTTGATCTTAGGGGGGTGAAATGAGTCTGAGAAGGTAATGCTACCTTCTCAGACGTGAACTTCTATTTTAAATTTATCTTTTTGCTAATGATTCCTGTATTTGTTTTCAAACGAACGATATACACACCTTCACTAATACTGCTTGGTAATGCGATGTCATTAACTACAGTTCCTTCGAATGAAGTATTTATAATTTGTTTTCCAAGAATATCATAAATTACAACAGACGCTGGTCCGCTTTGAACTCCAATGATTCGTAAGTTCTCTTCAGAGGTAGTGTACATACTAATGTTATTGATATCAAAATCATTAGAGTCGCCTAAACTATCATCTGTTTTTGTATGCAAGTAAAAACGTCCTATTCCATTTTCAGAACCAGAGAGTGTTGTTGAGAAACTAGAGGTATCGTCTAACAAGGTAAATGAATTGTCTTCTTTATCTTCTAAATACACATTTATTCCCGCTGGTAAATTAAGTGATGTAGCAGAGATTTCTAGCGTACTTACACCATCTGTATTCACGCCAAGAGGTATAATCATTGCTTCATAATTACTTGGCGGTAACGATTGTATCGCTAAGCCGTCTCCTTGGTTATCACTAACTAAATAAGAGAACAATTCAAAAGCATCACTTGGATTAAAAATTGTACTGTCATACCCATTATCCCATCCGGTTGTTGTTCCATCGATATAGTAAATCTCTGTGTCTTTAGTATTTGTTCCATCAGACATGGTTACTTTAATTTCTGGGTTGTTAGAATTTGTTCTTAAGAACGTATCTGCAGAGCTATGAGATTGCATCGCTTCTGTAAAATCGAAGGTTACCGCTTCACTACCAGGCATTCTTTGTATAAAGAACCCTTGCCCTGGTGCAATAAGCAGTCCATTCACAAAATTTTTCGTTACATATTCACCACCGTTAGAAGTATGATCCCAGAACCACAGTGTTAATTGCTGCAATTTAATATCATTCTGTGTTAAGATATCAGTTGAAGGAATATACGATGGATACGGATTACCAATTAAATTATAATTATTATATAATCCTTCTTTAATGGCAATAGACACATCTTCTGTTGCCATGGTTCCTGTAAAAGTAACATCTCGGTTTGTTGTTACATTTACAGCTCTACCTTCTCCAGAAATAAAATCAAGACCAGTACCGGTAGTTGCGGAATGTAAATCTTTCCAACTTCCACTAATCACATCATAATAATCATTGTCCCATACTCTTAATGCATAATTACCCGAACTAGATCCTACTCTTAATCCTTGAGTTCTAGCAAATTCATCCATATCTTGCCCCACAACAGGAGAAGCTATATTAAACCATTCGTTTTCAACCAATGTTTTATTGAAGTTAATGAACCCATCAAAGGTATCTTCTGCTATTAAAGAACTACCATTGTTCATAATTACCGAGTTTACGGTAACAGGTCCGGTGACTGTAGGATAGTTATCTAGACCACTTGGTATAGTAACAATAGCATTGCCTCCTGGTGTTGCATTTGTGCTCCAGTTAGCAGGCTCTGACCAATCACTATTTATACTACCATCCCAAGCAATAATACACGATGAACCTGAGTCTAGTGCAGACCCTACACCTTGACCTCCTAAGGCCACTGTTGGAACTCCATTAGAATCTACATCATTTCCAAGGTTTTGTATCACTCCATAATTTACGCCTGTATAAGAACTTCCTGTATTTCCTCCGTCTATTGAAGAATCTACTAATAGCTTTGTAAATACTCCATCACCTTCTACAGCATCTGGACATCCATCTCCGTCTGAGTCTAAATCTCTACTGTTTGGTAGGCCATCGTTGTCTTTATCTGAACTAACTAGGTATTCATATTCAAAACTAGTAATACTTGGATCAATATTGTAAGTACTGTTATTTTTAGTAATTGTTAACTTAAATATTGGGTTGCTACTTAAAGAAGTATCTGTGAAACTAATGTCTCCATTATTTCCATAGGTGCTTGCAAAATTTCCATAGGTGTCATCATAGAGGGTTAGGTTACCAACCTCTATCTTAATCCGACTAACCTCATTTGCATTTACACCAGTTGTAGATCCAATTTCTCTAACTGAAAGAGTAAAACTATCTCCTGTTTCTAATCCATTCATTGTTTTAGAGATTACTTGAGTGTAACTCGTATTGGTTACGGATCTAAATAAATAAGTAGACCAATTATAATTTTCTCCGGTCATTGTTATCCCTTGAGGATCTGAATATGTAGTATTTGATGAATCAAAATTACCATCACCACCTGCATTTAATTCTACAGTATCTAAAATACCATCATTATCATCATCTAAATCTGTTACATCTCCTACACCATCTCCATCGGTGTCTGGAAGTGTTAGTTCAGGTTTGTCATCTAAGGTTACTGTACACGCATTAGATACCCCTGCTACTACTTCAAATGTAGTAGACGTAGCCCCTGTAGGGACATTAGCAGCCAATATTGTTAAGTCTAAATCTCCTGTACTTGACCCTTGTGTTGCAAGTACTTGTGGGTTTAGGCTATTTCCATCTTCATCTACCAACTCATAGGTAAAGTTTGCTAAGGCATCAGTAATTGTAAATACGGCATTCGCTGCTGCATTTGTGTAAGATACATCACTTACTGCTAAGTTGATATGCTCTAATGCGTCAAATACTGGATTGGCAGTTTGTGAAGTTCCTATGTCTTGACCTCCTGAGGCCACGGTTGGAATTCCATCAGAATCTACCGTATTTCCTAGGTTATCTTGAACAGGGTTTGTGGATTCACCTGTGTATGCACCACCGTTATCTGTGTTTCCACCATCCATAGAAGAGGTTACCAAGTTTGAGCTTGTTAATGCCCCTGCACCCTCTAGTGCATCTGGACATCCATCTCCGTCTGAATCTAAGTCTAAGCTATTTGGAATACCGTCTCCATCTAAGTCTGAAGAAGATCTTGTTACCAAAATATTGCTGATGGTGTATCCATTGTTACCATTATCATACATAGAACTATCTATGTAATAATCTGCAGCACTGCTTGCTGTTAAACTTGTGTAAAATACAGTTCCATTCTTTGAATAGGTAATTGTGGTTCCTACACGCTCTATGGAAAATACATCTGAATCTGCAGTTACTGAAGATTGAGTTACTTTACTGCTACCGTTTTCATAAATTATTACAGAATTTACTAAGAAATATAGTGCATAATCAATATCACCATAATTATTAGTACTATTGTTACCTGAGGCATTTAAACCAATCATGATGTTCCTTTGAGAAAATAGTTCAACTTCTAAACTAAGTGTAAAATCTTCATTTGGCGCAATCCCTAAATCATTGGAATGAACGCTTCCTGCACCCCATCCGCCTGAGATGTTGTTTACTGTAAAATTATTAGAGTCTATAGTAATTGCTGAAGCACCTGCTACCGCAGTTAAAGAAGAAACAAGGTTATCTTCTACAGTATCTAAAATACCATCATTATCGTCGTCTAGATCAAAGACATCGTTTACGCCATCAGAATCTGTATCTGTACAGGCATTAATAGCATCATCTATAGCATAAGTACTGTAGGTAGAAGTGTAGTTAATAGTACCTGTAGTTCCGTCTTCGTATTGGTCTAAAAGACCGTTGTTGTTGGCGTCTGT
>OJHG01000398.1_pt1 | contig 21864 bp, 18 predicted proteins | sample 1594761 | NCBI WGS metagenome assembly OJHG01 (sample SAMN05416786, study PRJEB24817) | seawater metagenome | isolation source: Sea water | place: Canada:Atlantic | collected 2013-07 | reverse complement strand
CGTAGATTAAAAAATTAACATTGCAAATTTGATGTGTGGCTTACCAGACGCTTACACAATATTCATATTTTTTTTGCTCCGTTATCGGAGCAGAATGTTTTTGGAGTGTTAAAAAGAATGCAAAAAGAAATCAAAATGAATAATTTTCTTGTTGAGATATTAAAAAATGAAAATTTTAATAACTTCACCGTTATTCAATTAAGAGATAAATACTTGGAAATTTCTGAGTCTGTTACTTGTAAAGATGAAGCACGCAAGTATGTTTATAAGCAGATATTGAGGCTGGTAGGCCTTGGACTTTTACTAAAAAAAGGCAAGAAAAATTCACAAACGACTCTTTATAAAAAAACTGACTTATTTGGAGCTGCTACTTTTATTATTAAGGAGCATGTTGGTTAGCCCCAAAAGAGAAAGTTGTTGCAATGAATATTAAAAAAGATGATAGGTCTAAGTAGCCGATGTCAGCATGGATTTTCCACGTTTAATTTTTAGTACATAATAAGCGTTATATATAAAAGGAGTTAAAAAATGTTTTTTGAAATATGGTTCTGGATATTGTGCGTATTAATAATTCTTCCACTTCCGTTTAAAGTTTATGAGTACATATCAGGTAAAGATAAAAGTCCTGTGATCGTTAAAGTGGAAGAAATTTTTAACGTGTTATTTCTTAGTCTTGGACTAATTGCATTTCATGGTTACTTAAATAACGAGTCATACTTATTTTCAGAGTTCTGCTTGGCTAGCCGTATCTATTATCCTTTCAATAATATCAATATTTTGGTCAGCTAAATTAAAGTATGCGTCTGACATTATGGGTAAAAATAAAATGAAAATTATGGCCGTTATTGGTATTGTTTTTTACCTACCTTTATATTTTGTCGTTTACCAGTATGCATTTCAAATTTAGAAAGTAACCATTGTCGTTACCAATATAAAAACCAATCCGAAACAAAGTTTCAAAAAAATTGATTAATGCTTTTAAATAATAAAAGTGAGCCATGTTAATCTAGTTTATAGTGACTACTCATGATACAGAAACCGACAGAGTTAGTTTAATGTCTATGAAGACACTGGAGGTAGCTTAGTCCACTTTTACTTTGACGATCATGTTTTCAATAGATCGTGGAAATAGCTTTCCAATCAATCTAATTTGCACTTTTAAAATTACTTCGTCATCATACTTCCAAATAAAGATATTAATTGGTGGAGAGCTAGGTGGGTCGAAGAAGTCTAAAAGCAGAGCGAGTTGAAGAGATTCTGGAAGCATTCTATCAATGTTTATACGAGTATGGATTTGAGGGAACGACTCTAGATAAAATCGGTGAAAAGGCCGGTTTAGCAAGGCGAATGATTCTTCATTATATTGGCAGAAAAGAAGATGTTATTGAAGCGGCAGTTATAAAAATATCAAATAGATTTAGAATCAGTGCATTGGAATTTATTGATTCCTCTAATAAAGAAAAAAGATTAGATGCTGGTTTAGATTTTTTGTTTAGCGATGACTTTAATCAGCATCCCGATGCAAAATTAGTTGCCGCACTTCTCCCAACTAGTTTGCATGATGATAAGGTTAAAGCGGCAGTCCAGAAAATCTATGATTTCTTCGTTAGTCAGCTACTCATAGAGCTTAGAACTGAATACCCAAATAACGATGAAGTAAAGCTAAGAGAAATAGCATTTAATATTGTGTGTCTATCGTTTGGTGGAGGGTGGATGAGTAATATAGGAGTGTGTTCGGACCTTAACACTAAGTCGGTTGTATATCGTCTCCTTGAAGATCTTAATGAGGACTAAAAGTCAGTTTGTTTCTGAAATTGAAAACGCACCCAAGCTTGCAATGGTACAAAGATATATGTAGTGAATAATGCTAGCCCTAGCAGGTTGAGTAGATAGCCATTCAGAGCTATAAACAAGCACATACACAATAGCAAATAAGTTCAAACATAAAGCTAGTAATAAATACATAACCTGCCATTTAATACCCTTTTTTAAGATCTATTTTGGATTTCATTACCTGTCTTTTAACTCTGGCTTGTTCATGGTGGCCTCATAATAATATATTCCCTAATAGGGAATATATGTTTCTTTTCTTTCTCAATTGATATATTGTTTCCCTATTAGGGAATTTAAATGCTTTTTTTTTTATTACAGAATATGTTTTCTTATTCTGCCATTTCTAAATATCGAGTAGAGGCTAAAACTATGAGAATGATCTTGCTTTGGGTATTGGTATTCAGTCTTTGTGGCTGTACGTTTTTTGACGGAGATTCAAGTGACAAAGGGGGAACGTCATCAAGTGGAGAAGGGGTTACGCTGTATATCAATGGGCTGATCTATACGCAGTCTGCCAGTAACATTGTCGAAGCAATGGCGGTAAAAAGCGGTAGGATTATTGCGGTAGGAACTACTGAAGATATTCTTAAGCGCACTTCCGAAAAAACAGTCGACCTTAACAATCGATTTGTAATGCCCGGAATGATTGATGCCCATACTCATCCTGGATTAGTATCGGTTCTTGGGAGCACGGATCCGAATGCTCCGGTATTGCCGCGGGTTTCGACTAAACAAGAGCTGCTTGATTGGCTTCAGTTGTTCGCAACCGCCGCAGCTGACGAGCCCTTCATTTTTTTGGGTGCATGGGATGTTTCTATGTTTTTGCCTGAAGGGCCCAGAAAAGAAGATCTTGACGCAATTTTTCCAACTAAGCCTGTAGTGCTTTCGGACAATTCGGGGCATGGATTCTGGGTTAACTCTGCAGCACTAGCTTTCTTTGGTATCGATAAAAATACGCCTGACATGAGCGAAAACGTATCAGTGTTTGTTCGTGATGAAACTGGTGAGTTGACGGGATGGGTGAAGGAGTTTGCCTTAGTTCCCCAGTTAGGGGAGCTTTTGTTCCAACCGGTAGAAGATATTGTCTCAAGATTAGAGTCGTTTCTTAATTATCTAAGTTCCAAAGGTGTTACTACGGTTTGGGATGGTGGTAACTTCAATGGAGGTGACAATATATACGCTCTAGTTAAACATCTGGAAGATGAGAAAAAACTCCCAACTCGTTACGAAGGCTCTTATCATATCTTTGATCCTGCTCAGATAAACGATGCTGTCTCAGAGCTACTGCGCTTGCGAAGTCTCTATCAAGGAGACTTGCTGACATTTAATACTGTAAAGATTCATTACGATGGCACGACAGAATTGCGAACAGCCAATGTTATTGATTCCTATGTTGGTGATAAAGGGCGTGGTGGCTCACTTTTTGATTCGCTGAGACTTTCTCAGTTTATTCTTGAATTAGATCAGCATGAAATTGATCTTCACCTACATGCTATAGGTGATCAGGCGACACGCAATATATTAGATGCTGTTGAACTTGCTATCGATGCTAAAGGTAGTGATCTAGCGAGCGAAATTACTATATCGCATCTCCACGTTGTGCATTTAGATGACATCGTTCGATTTCAACAGTTAGGTGTACATGCCAATTTCACCCCGCAATGGTTCTCTGATCTGGAATTTGGTCAGGCTGGTGATTTGAATCTTGGTGAGCCTAGAGGATCTAGCAAATGGCTGGCAAGGTCATTCTTTGCAGCTAATGCGAACGTTACATTTTCAAGTGATGTCATTGATCACAGCACGATTGAGCGCGCAAATCCTTTTGTAGGAATTCAAATGGGAATCACTAGGCAAGAGTACACACATGGCGCAGACGCGCCTGTGAATGCACCGGTAAATCAGGTTCTTACTATGGAGCAAATGATAGAAGGGTATACCCTAAATGGCGCTCGCCAATTAGGTCTAGAATCTTCACTTGGCTCTATTGAAGTTGGAAAACAGGCGGACTTCGTTGTGCTAGGCCAAAATCCATTTGAGGTAGAGGCTCAGGAAATAGTGAATATACAGCCTATAGCTAGCTTTGTAGACGGCCGTCGCGTATCCGGCGAACTCTAATCTAGTGATCTGATTAAATGGAACCGCACACTTTTATGAAGGATAATTAATCCATTAATACAGGTGTGAAAATGACGCAAAGAAGAAAACCAAGAAAATATACAGACGAGTTCAGAGAAGAAGCAGTAAAACTAGTAACTGAACAGGGTTATACCATTATAGAAGCCGCTAAATCATTAGGTATTACAACTAAGCTTCTTTATAACTGGAAAGATAAATTAACCAAGCAATAAGCCCCTTTAATATTACAACAGGAGATTACCAATATGAGACATGCAAAACTACAACTAAAACGCTCATTACTATCACTTGCTATAGCCTCAGTTACTCAGGTTGCAATAGCAAATGAAGCTTCGAGTGATACCACTGCACAAGAAGATAAAAAAATTGAAGTGATCATGGTATCAGCACAAAAACGAGTGCAAAGGATTATTGATGTACCTACATCTATCGTGTCTGTCGATGAAAAGACTATTAGTAATTCAAGTTCACAACAACTTGGAGATATTCAAGATTTAGTACCTAACCTAACAATTGATGATAGTAATTCATTCAATAATTCAGTTTCAATTCGTGGTGTTGGAGCAAGCTCTAGAAATATATCTTTTGATACACGAGTGGGGGTTTATCTTGACGGCGTATATTTAGGGCAGTCGCCTGGTTTAAACCAAGACTTAATGGATATAGAGAGAATTGAAGTTTTACGCGGACCTCAAGGGTCTTTATTTGGTAAAAACACAGTTGCAGGAGCAATTAATATTTTGACTAAAAAACCTTCTGATGAACTAGAAGGCAAGGTAAAAGCTAGAATAGGTAACTATAACTCAAGGCAGTTCTCTGGTTATATTAATTTTCCTATCAATGATGACGTGGCATTAAAGGTCAGTGGCGGGTCAACGAAACGTGATGGTTTCGTTAAAAATGTTTACCCCGGCGCAGAGGGAGACCTTGGCGATCGAAATAGTAAAAATTATCGTGCGCAATTATATGTTAGTTCATTTGAAAACCTAGAACTCACCTTTAGTGTCGATAGCTTAACCGCAAATGAAGCGCCATTATCCAACGAACAAATTACTGACTTTATTGGCGCTACATTGGTTGAACCACAAGCTCAAGCAAAGCGTGTTACATATACTGACTTTTTAGCAAAAGAAGAGCGTGATGTTTCCGGCCTTTCGGTTGAGGCTATTTACGACTTTGATGACGGTAGTTCGTTTAAGTCAATCACGGCGCAACGTGATACTAAACTAGATTTCAATGTGGATTTAGACAATACTTCCATTGACTTTTATACATTACCATACGTTGATGAGTATGATCAGTTTACCCAAGAGTTTCAGTACACTTCGAATACCAACTCTAAAATAGAATATATTGTTGGTCTATATTATTATCAACAAGATAGCTTTTCTGATCGTTCAGGTATTGCTGGTAGTCAAGTCATCCCCATAATAGACCAAACCTTTTTAGCTAGCACCTTGGCTCAGTTTGGCCTCGATACATTTGAAGGAACTCCTTTTGAATCGCTCTATCCTGGCTCAGTAAACCACATAGGCACGATTGATACACAAAGTTATGCTTTGTTTACTAATATTACCTATGACATTGCTCAGGACTGGGAAATTGGTCTGGGTCTTCGTTGGGGTGAGGAAACCAAGAAGGTTGATTGGACGAGTAACGGTTCAACCTCAGGTATGTTTAACTTTGCTCAAAGTCATTACGTGGACGAACTAGATGAGAGTGATTTTTTACCCTCATTATCTGTTAATTATGATGTTAACAGCAATACAGTGGCGTATTTTCGTTATGCAACGGGTAGTAAAAGTGGTGGTTTTAACCTCGATTTTATCACTGATGAACAACTTGACTATTTAACGTTTGACAAAGAAAGTTCTACCAACTTTGAAATAGGATTAAAGGGCTATAACGACGACTATACATTCCGATATTCAGTGACGTTATTTACCACTGACTTTGAAGACTATCAGCAGACTCAGTTTGTAGATATTGGCGACTCTAGAACCATTATTGCTATCAGCAATGCAGCTGAAGTCACAACCAGTGGTATAGAAACTGAATTATCCTATGATGTAACCGACAACTTCACCCTTGGCTTTTCAGCTGGTTTATTGAAGGCTGAATTTGATAAATTTGAACAGGGCGGTAGTGTTGATGACCCCGATGTCTCTGGCAAACGTTTACCGTATTCGACAGAAATACAAGCGGCTTTGACACTTGATTACACGCAGGAATTTGGCAACGACCTTGTCTGGTTTATCCATTCTAATGTTTCCTATACTGGGGATATGTATACCACGCCAAATAATATCAAAACGTATACGACTTTTGTGAGTAATGATACGCTAGATTTTGGCTATCTGCCATCAAGAACATCAGTGAATGCACGTATAGGGATTGAGGCTGAAAATTGGAATGCCGCATTATGGATACGCAATGCCCTCGATTCTGATGATCTTGTTTATACTAATCGTCAATTTTTTGGTGGTATTGACCAAGCATGGAACGCGCCGCAAACGTTTGGTGCTGAAGTGACCTACTCCTTTTAATATCAAGACTCTCTAGCAACGCACATATTTGCTGCTAGTGAGTCTTTTTTATCCTTAAAAATTAAACATTATGTAAATTATTAGGTCAAAACAATGATACATAAAAACCACTTAACTCAAGCCCAAAACTTAGCTGATTTTATTGAAGTTAGTTTAACTAAATACGCTAAACTACCAGCATACTCTTGTTTTGGTCAAACTTTAACGTTTTCAGATATTGATAAAAAATCTCAGGCTCTTGCTGCCTGGTTACAGCAAGAGTCAGGTCTGTTCGCTGGCGATCGAGTTATTATTCAACTGCCTAATATTACTCAGTACCCTATAGCGGTTTATGCGGTTTTAAGGGCAGGCATGGTAATAGTAAATACCAACCCTTTGTATACAGCATGTGAAATGCAGCATCAATTTTCAGATTCAGGGGCTAAAGCAATTATCACCCTTGAAGATCAAATACCTAATTTAGACATAATCAAACCTAAAACTAATATTGAACGGGTAATTGTTACAGCTGCGAATGATTTACTGACAGATGACTTGTCCTTTCATCACAACAGTTACAAAGGATTTAACCAAGTTATTCTTGATGGCTCACAGCTGACATTAGAGTCTCGGCCATAATCAAGCATAGATGATACTTGTATTTTACAATATACAGGTGGCACTACGGGAGTTTCGAAAGGTGCATGTTTAAGTCATAGTAATATTATGGCTTGTTCAGAGCAACTTCTAGAGCGTTTGGGTGATAACTTTATCCCAACTAAAGAGAGTGTTGTCTGCCCACTACCGCTATATCATATTTATGCTTTTACCGTGAATATGATGGCTTTTTTCAGTCAAGGAAGTCTGAATATCCTGATACCCAATCCAAAAAATCTGGATACTTTTGTTGATGCTATCACGCCGTTTAAATTCACAGGATTTTCAGGAATCAATACTCTATTTGTTGGTTTATGCCATCACCCTAAATTTAAATCACTGGATTTTTCGGCATTAAAATTTACGGCTTCAGGTGGAGCTACGTTGACATCAATGACCGCAGACACATGGTTTAATACCACTGGGTGTTCGATAACTGAAGGGTATGGATTATCTGAAAGCTCTGCTGTTGTTTGTCTTAATGAGCCAGGTAAAGAGCATTTAGGGACTGTTGGGCAGCCAACTTATGGTACTGAAGTACAACTGTGGGATGGAAATAATCAAGAAGTGATTGATGGTCAAGAAGGACAAGTTGTTGTTCGAGGGCCTCAAATGCTAAGTGGTTATTGGAATATGCCATCTGAAACAGATAAAGCAATTTCTCCTGACGGATTTTTTAAAACTGGGGATATTGGCGTTCGATTACCCGATGGCTGCATTAAAATAGTCGATCGCCTTAAAGATATGATCATAGTTTCAGGGTTTAATGTTTATCCAAATGAAGTAGAAGATGTCATCACTAATTACCCCGACATTCTTGAAGCAGCTGTTATAGGCGAAGCCGATGATAAAACAGGTGAAAGAATTTGTGCCTATATAACCGTAAAGAGATCTATTGACCAAGCAGCTGTTATTGAGTTTTGCCGAGAGTATTTGACCGCTTATAAAGTACCAAAACAGATTGTTGTTTTAAAAGCGTTGCCAAAATCAACGGTTGGTAAAGTATTACGTAGGGAACTACGAAATTAATGTTTTCAGCATAAACAAATAGATAATTGCTATAAGTGGCAGAGCATCGCTCTAATTTGAGCTTTCTCGTCAACGCGACTATAAAATTTTAAAATTAAGGTTTTCCTATGTTAATAAAGAATATTAAATTACTGAGCTTATCACTGGCCTTATTAACCGGCTCTGTATTTGCCAGTACCGCAGAGCCTGGTGAAGAAATTATATCTCAGGTGATGAAATTAGGTATTACTCCAGCAAAATATGCGCCCAATAGTGGAAAAGAGCGCGAAGGGCCATTTAAGCGTTTGGTCATTAAAAACGCTAGTGTCATTAACGGTACCGGTGCTCCCCTTCAACATATGACGATTATTATTGAAGGCGATCGTATAGTTAATTTACAAGGGGGGGGCACGGGTTCATTGCATACTGGTGAGCAGGACTTTGACTCAGATACCAAAGTCATCGATGCGACAGGAAAATATGTGTTACCTGGGTTTATCGATGCTCATGTGCATTTTGGTACGCCTAGTCACGCTTTTGGTGGTTCACTAACCGACCCAGAGTATGTGGGAAAACTTATGCTATCTCATGGCATAACAACGGTTAGAGATGCTGGCTCCATAATGGGACTCAATTGGACATTAGAGCATAAAAAACGTAGTGAAAATGGTGAAATATCAGCCCCTCGTATTATCGCGCATGCCATGTTTCCTGAGTCGATGAAATCTCCTGAAGCTGCTCGTGAGTGGGTTAGAGCTGTTCGGAAAAAAGGTGCTGATGGCATTAAACTTGTTGGCGCAGCGCCAAAATTAATTAAAGCCGTAATTGACGAAGCTAAAAAGCTTAAGATGAAAACGGCTTACCATCACTCGCAGGTTTCAGTAACTCAAACTAACGTGCTAGACAGCGCTAGAATGGGGCTTGACAGTATGGAGCATTGGTATGGTTTGCCAGAGGCAATGTTTGAAGATCGCCGTATTCAACATTACCCCTCTGGATACAATTATAATAATGAACAAGACCGGTTTCGTGAAGCCGGTAACTTGTGGAGACAAGCCGCAGCACCAGGCTCAGAAAAGTGGCAAGCTACCATCAATGAGTTAATCAGTCTCGACTTTACGATGGATCCTACGTTTACAATCTATGAAGCTAATCGTGATGTAACACGCTCTCGCACCGCAGAATGGTATGCCGAATATACTATGCCTTATATCGATAGAGCGTTTGAACCTAATCCTAAAATACATGGCTCCTATCATTTTGACTGGACCACTGCTGATGAAGTGGCATGGAAGAACAACTTTAAACTTTGGATGGCCTTTATTAATGATTACAAGAATGCAGGTGGTCGAGTTACTACTGGCTCAGATCCAGGTTTTATTTACTCAGTCTACGGTTTTAGTTATGTTCGGGAACTCGAACTATTACAAGAAGCCGGTTTTCATCCTTTAGAAGTATTGCAATCGGCGACAATTAATGGTGCACAATTATTAGGTCTTGATGCTGACATTGGCTCGATAGAGATAGGGAAAAAAGCCGATTTAGTCATTGTCGATGAAAATCCGTTGGCCAATTTCAAAGTGCTTTATGGCACGGGTCATCGTCGTTTTAATGCCGATAAAAATAAGATGGAAAGAACCAATGGCATTCGCTACACAGTAAAAGACGGCATTGTTTACGATGCTAAACAATTGTTGGCTGATGTTCGTAAGCTGGTTGTCGAGCAAAAAAATAAAGAAGCCGCTGCTCAATAATTTATTATTTACATAGTGAGAACGAAACGAATGAGAATATTTTCCAGTATAAAAGTCATATTGGTAAGTTTATTGACAGTACTTTCAATGGCTGCGCTAGCAAAACCAGAGAAGGTTTCTTCCCCCACAATAGAAGTTGTATTAGAAACAGAGCAAGGCAATATTGTATTAGAGGTTTACCAAAGTCTTGCACCTAAAACGTCAGCTTACTTTTTAGGTTTTATAGATAGAGGAGACTACAACGGTGCAAGCTTTTATCGTTCTAGTGCGTCAAAGTTATCCACTAATGAAAATTCAGGGATAATTCAAGGCGGGGTATTGTATGAATATGCAGCTTCTAGCCGCATTAGAAGCATGAAGGAAACGGGCTATTCAATGCTACATAACTATGAGACAACAAAAGAGACAGGGCTGAAACATCAATATGCGATGGTTTCTTTTGCTCGAGATTTATTTGAAACTGGAGCGGCTATTCCAGATATATTTATATGCCAAGAAGACTTGCCAAAATTCAATGCCAAAGGTGGTGATGGTCCTAATGCTAATGGCTTTCCGGTGTTTGCAAAAGTCATAAAAGGTATGGACGTCGTTAAAATAATTTCTGCACAACAGTCCACAGGCCCTACCGCAATTAAATTCTTGGAAGGCCAAATTTTATCAAAACCAGTAATAATCAGAAAGGCTTATAGGAAATAAGGCCATATCTTAATTACTTAAATATTTTAGAGGGTATTATATGTATAAAAGAATTCAACTAGCCGTTCTATTGATTGTGCCAATATTAATGATGAGTACAACCGTTGCTGCTCGAGATATTTCAATTAAAGAGCATTGGTTTGAACAACCTGTGGATCACCAACAAGCGAATGGAAAGACATTTAAGCAGCAAGTTTGGATACTAAAGCCAAAAACGTTAACCGCTAATTATCAGGTGTTCTTTATCTTGGGCAATGAAACTGACGCAACACGAGCAGCGGTCGAACGATTGTATCGCGCATATTCAAGCCCAAGTGATATGGTGTTTATTTGGGCTGAGCACAGGGGGTATGGGCAAAGTATTACTAACGGAAGTCAAACGGTTCCTGATTATATAACTATTGCCGATACCTTAGCTGATTATCATCGGGTAGTTGAGCATTTTAAAGCACAATACCCTGTTCCTTGGCTAGCCGCTGGTTATAGCTATGGGGGCGCGTTGGCTATTAACTTTGCACATAGCTACCCAAAAGATGTAGACGCAATTCTTTCTTCAAGCGCTCCGATTGATTGGACTTTTCAAATCCCCAAATACAGTGAGCAAGTATTAAAAAATTTGGGTAAGCCATTAACTGATCGTTTAGCTAATCATATTTTAAAATTACAGCCAACAGCACCTTATGATGGAAATTGGCAAGACCGAGAGTTACTTTCAGCGGTAATTACCTTATTGAGTCAACGAGGTACTGGACAGTCATTTAAGCCCGTCATCGATGAATTAAGTTATTTAACAACAGAAGAGTTTTTAAATAAGCTACGAAATATAGTACCGGAAGAAGGAACGCTTTATGTATCGTCAAGACAACCAAGGGAAGTCAATTATCAACAATCAAGTGTAGGAAACCTAAACTGGCGTACGTGGAAGTATCAACAATGCTCAGAAGTTGGTTCGTTTTTTGGTGGTTATCCTTTTCAATATACTAAAGCTGAATTAATCAATGATTGTAAGGCGGTATTCGGGGTAGAACCTGAGATCTTAAAAAGCGAAGGCTGGCGGATTTCTGATATGGTCAAAGAGTTAACCTTGCCTCATGTTGCTGTTGTTGGTGGCAAAGACCCTTGGGCAAGAATTGGCATTCAAGCAAACCATGGAAATAAAAATATTGAATATGTTTATGTAGAGGACAAACTCCATTGCCCAGATAAAGAAGACAAACAGCTAGGAGCCAAAGTAATGTCTTTACTTAGAAGTAAGGTAGGCTCTCGTTAGGATTTAATATGTAGTGGCTAAATCATTCAGGCCATTAATTCATAGTTTCTATCTCGCTAAGGGGGCGTTAGCGCCTTAGAGTATATATGCTAATGTCAGCTTTCTTTGAAGATAGCTGACATAATAGTGGGTGCAGTTAGGATAGCTATACCATCAAAAAATCAGTAATTAAAATCGATCCAAAATTGTCAGCTAATGGCTAACACTTGACCTAAAGAATAGCCGACAGCTAACGTCAACAAAGCGCACATTAAAGGGCACATTTTTGACATGAGGTGATCGTTAATGAATTTTAATAATTAAAATATTCTTGGAATGATTGCTAAGGGCAGTAGATGGCGGTCAGGGAACTTATAAGTCGGGTGCGTTATAGACATCAAACGCACGTTTTTTTATCTCAAGTAATTCTAGCTCTAATTTTTTATCTTTTTGACGTCCCACCCGTAGCATAAGCTGAATATTCTTTTTTTGGTCGTTATATGCGGCTAACTTCAATTTAGGTTTTAAAAACTTAACCAGTATTGCATTTCTAGCGGTAGCAGAAGTGTAACCATCATTTGACTGAACAGTGAAGTAGAGATGTAATAAAGCCTCAAAACAAAGGTTTAGGAGATTATCGTAGTACATATATAGCCATTAAATGATGTAGTTTCTGCATAATACTATTTTTGGTGATTTTTGCCACTTTGAGCCTTGTCCAATATGAAATAAGTCTGAACTAATTACGTGTTTCTAACATGAAATGCGTCTAAAGACTTAAATTTTGTTCATGATCATAAGATGAAAGCGATCATGACTATTGAAAATCTAACCACCATTGAAGCGCTTGAAAACTTCATTCAAGGTAATCAAGCGGTAGCGTTTACTGTTTTAGGTGACAAAAATGAACGGTATATATTCATACAAAAAACGCTGATAAAATTTCGTTACATCACCTTATCCAAACCCGATAAAGGCGTTGTAAACCGCTACATAAGAAAAGTGACGGGTTACTCCCGACAGCAACTCACTCGCCTAATAAAACAGTACAAAGATATTGGGAGTATTAAATGGCGTCCATGCCGTACTAACGGCTTTTCAACAACTTATGATAAAAAAGACATCAAACTATTAGTTGAAATGGACACTCGCCACGAAGATATTTGTGGCCATGCTATTAAGAAGCTCTGTGAACGCGCTTACAATAAATTTGAGCAAAAAGAATACAAAACGCTTGCCAATATATCTGTGTCTCATTTATACAATCTAAGGAAGTCTAGTGGTTATCAAAAACAGCGTAGAGTGTTTACCAAAACCCAAGCCAGACAAATAGCTATTGGCGAACGCCGAAAACCACAACCTAACGGCCAGCCTGGTTACATACGTATTGATACCGTCCACCAAGGTGACTTAGATAAGAAAAAAGGCGTTTATCATATCAACGCAGTTGATGAAGTGACTCAGTTTGAAGTGGTTTGCTCGGTTGAGCAAATAAGCGAATGCTACTTGATCCCCGTGCTAACACAAATGCTTGCAGCTTTCCCTTTTGTCATAAAAGGTTTCCACTCGGATAACGGCTCTGAGTATATTAATAAACATGTGTGTAAACTATTAACAAAGCTTCAAATTGAGTTAACTAAATCACGCTCTCGTCACTCAAATGACAATGGGCTAGCAGAAAGTAAAAATGCTTCAATTGTTAGAAAACAATTTGGTTATCAACATATTGCTCAAAAATGGGCGCCACTGATGAATGAATTCAACCTAAAATACCTTTATCCATACATCAACTACCACAGGCCTTGCTTCTTTCCTGAAACCATCACGGATGATAAAGGAAAGCAACGTAAAACCTATCCTTACAAAAGCATGATGACACCCTATGAAAAGTTAAAATCACTAACTGACGCTAAAAAGTATTTGAAGGAAGGGATATGTTTTGAAATACTGGATGAGCAGGTGATGGAAATGACAGACAATGCCTGTGCTGAATTACTTCAAAAAGAACGTAATAAACTATTTAACCAGATCTTTGAACAGAATAAACGAGCCTAAAAATTTATTTATTTCAGACTCATTTGTTAATTGGAAAATACTCTTTGTTAGTGTTACGCTATCGTCAATAAATGCCACTTTGAAGTCTTTAACGCTTGATGAATATAAGCGAAAATTTTGCAACCACTTGGGTTCTTTTAGCTGATGAATTTGGCCCTCTTTATGACAATTAAGTTTTTACAGTCACGGTCTACGATAGGTACACCTTATTAATACTTTCTGGGAGAGCCTATATTTACTACCACATAGTTTGTTTGTTCAATCGACACTACCAAGTGTCTCAATACCATTTAGTAAACCGATTAAATCAATTTCCTTACGGTCTTTATTAAAGGCATATTCTCCATTCAAGTTTATATGCTGCCAAGCGACAGGTGATAACCTTGAAATAATATCAACCACATCTTGTCTGCCGTTCTTTTCTTGAATTTGTAAAAATGCCGATAATAATGCGGAATTATAATAAATAATACAGTTTGAAATAAGCCGAGCACAGTCGTTCCATTGCGATACTTGGTAATCATTGCCCCCACGAAACTTATTACCATTAACGGAAGTAATCGCCCGTTTTAATTGATGGTATGCTTCACCTCTGTTCAAGGCTTGTTGAACATAATGGCGCAGCGTGGAGTTATCAACGTACTCCAAAACATAAATTGATTTTATTAATCGGTCATATTCCTGAAGAGCAGACAAGATGCGACTCTTACCGTTACTCAACTTTCCAATAATAGTACTTTGCGTGGTAGTCTTTCGGCTTAATGAGCACACTATACGTTGAATTTCGTCCCACTCTTCAGCGATTAATTTATGATTTATTTCTTTTATCAATTGAATGCGACCTCCATCTTCTTCAGACACTTCAAATAAATTAAAAAATATTTTTTTCATTTTTGCGTATCGAGGGGCGAAGGTATAACCAAAAAAGTCCAAAATAGCGAAGTTTACATTGTTGGTACCATGCGTACTGTAAATATTTAGGGATACGGACAGTGTCAATCACTTTAAAATCAGTGGATTAGAAAATAGTAGAGTGTCCGTATCTTAACTAAAATTTACGGACTTAAAGTAGTTAAATGTCCATATGTTATTTGTTTTTTTAGGTACATTTTACTGTTGTTTTTATTTTTATTGTTGTAAAGGGTCAATTAATTCTTAGTAAGCATGTCCAATTAGATTGGTCTAAAGAACGCCTCTTTTCAGGGGCTAAATTTTCAAAACCGAAATGATCGAATAAAAGGCCATGAACCTCTAAATAATGATTTTGAATATACAAACTGAACAGTTTTGGTATGACTTCAAAGTGCGCATTGCTGACTCTAATTAACTTAGGTTCTAATGTCTGCTTAATGCTATAAAACAGCCCCCTGTGAATACTATTATAATTATTAATCAGGTATCATTTGAAATTATGGAATATTATCGTCATAAAATTACAAAAATGTTGCTTTTAGGCGCATCTAAATTACCAGCGATATTTCCTCGTTGGCTGGTAAGTCACGCTGAGCATTTAAATTTACGTCTGGATGATGATAAGAGTGAGTACCATAAACGAGATGCGGCTTATATAAAAGCAAGCCTGCTGGATAAACCATTCCATATAAAAGCCGTCAGTATTGTTCTTAAAATTAACCAGCAAGAATTGACTTTAATCCACGAATGGCTTCGACTTAAAGGCAACCCAGGTAATTATTACCCTCAATACGATAAAGATACTTTCCAAGCTAGATTCACCCAAGGTGATATACCCAGAACCCTTGGGTGGGTTTCGATTAATTCAGAAAATCATTATCATAACTTAGCAAATATAAAAGTTAACGATGCACATTGTTCTAGTTGCTATTCTTCAATTCAAAAATTCGCAAACGGTTTATGTTATCTGTCCCTATATTTTATGGTTAAAGAGGATAGACAAAGCCTTTTTTCTAATCTTGATGTTAATAATATTAAACAATCCTATTCTCTAAGCTCATTAAACCCTTTTTCTAAACAATTTAGAGTATTGCAGCATTTTGATAGGAAAAGAAATATAAAAACGGCCCTGAAAAACAATATAAATCAATTGAATAAAAATGTTATTTGTTATTCAAATAAAGTGCTAGGTTTATGGGGAATTAAAAAAGAATCAGATGACTTTACTTCAGTTCTAGATATTGTCGTTGATGATAATGCTCCTTACTTTGAAAAAGCAGACAATCAAAACAGACCGGAAATAGATAGTGTTATTTTATACGACCGATTCTCTTATTATATGGATGATCAATTTAGCGATAATGAAGCTGAGCACTATTGTCATTCAGATATAGAGGCAAAAGAACTCTCTTTAGATGCTATTTTTATCAAAAGTGAAGCTCAAAATTCGCTAGATGAGCACCAGAGCTTTACGAGAACCGGAAAAGCTATTTACGATTCACATTTATATTTCTCTGCTTTGTTGTCATGCTATAAAGAATACAATAAATCAGCACATTTTATTAATGACTCTTTGCTAAATAGCAATACCTTGCCTGAAAAACACTATGGAAGGCTATTTCATAGCTTACTTGAACTTCGTCAATTAAAGCTTGATATACAAGCTCTTAACAAAGGAATAAAGTCATCCTGTAGAGATAAATATCAACGTTCAGCAAAATATATTGCAGAAAACATAAGTAATCTTATTGATGAACTATACGAATCTGTAGAAAAGCAAATAGAGTTTGCTCGAGATTCTGTTCAAGCAAAAAACTTAAAATTTCACCGCAGGTATAGCTATATAATTGCTGTACTAGTTATCACTCAAATTTGGATAGCTATAGATTTTAAAGGTGTTAAAAATATCCTCATTGAGAATAAACATCATATTTTTGACCAAGCACAACAAGAAAAAGTTGAGTTATTGCCCTCAACTCGAAAGACTAAAGTGAAACATATCTAGTTTTCTTCCTTAATTCTCCGCAAAGGTGGAATTCGTGTCGCTTGGATGGCAAGAGTGGCTAAAGAGAAATATAGATTTTGATAGGCTCAGACAGCATCAATGTTGTGCCATGTGCCGCCATCCAATTACCAAAACAGCAGAATGGAATATTCACCATATTGTTGAAAAAGTAAAGGGAGCGTCTCTGCTCCCCATTACCGACTTACAGCATAATTATTAATGCGAGTTTAAGCGCAAAAATGATTAGTACTGGGTCTATTTTGACTTTCAGCTCAATTGTCATTTATTGATTCCTTTTAGTTGGGATTAAAGTTTGAGTAAATTCACGGCTATTAACCGTGAAAGTGCTCGGCGAATATGGGTTGAATCGTGCAATTAATGCTTGAAACAAACCATTTCGGGCTAAGAAACAGATATGACCTGAGTCCGCCACTTTCTCCAAAAATTAGGACAATGATTATCAAAACGAGTAGATAGTAATAATTTAAATGGAATTAGTCAAATAACTCAGTTGGTTACTGGTCTGTATTCAGGTATAGACTTATAGAGGCTTGAGCCGTATACGGGGAAATTCGCATGTACGGTTCTTAGGAAGGGGGTAGCTAGTAATAGCCGCTCCTTATCCGACTCTAATCCAAAGTATTGATTAGAGCTTATTAGATAATGTCAGCTAAGTGCTCATTGTGACTGCTAGATATATTGATTCGATTCTTAATTTATGACCGCTTACTGTCCCAAAGCTGCCGGTATGATACTAAAATATTAGGTCTTCAAAGTGCAATTGCTGTCATGTCTTCATCGTGCCTTGAGACGTTAGCAGAAATCTAGTTAACGACAGGTGTATGATCATAAAGCGGACGCTCGGAGGTGATAGGTTTAGTTTTTCAGCTAGATGTTAATTATTGCGTCCATTGAAAACGCTGTCAGGCCGTTCAGTGCCAAGAGGGTCATCGAGTTAGCAAAGTAACAGGCTGGAATATTCATTATGTTGTTCAAAAGCTAAAAAGGGGCAGTATTGAAATGAGCAATTTAGAGTCGTTGCGCCCTAATTATCATCACAAGATAAAGTTAGTGTGTAAATATTCAGCGTGTTTATTTATACATGGTGTATATTGTGCTATATTAGTCACTCGCCACTATATCTTGTGTTTTACGGGTTGCTGAGTATAAAGTAACCAGTTATAATGGGAATGTACTTAATTTGATGGGGAATGCAAAATGGGGGGCTTTGTTTTTTAAATATATATTCTTTTTTTGTTTTTAAAACTGATATTCAATAGGAATCTTGATATGGCTGAAGCAAATTCAATTAAACACTATCCCGTTGATAACGGAGATATGACCTTAATACAGATCGGTAGCAAAGGGGTCGGTAAGACCGTACTTGTGGACATGAAAATCAGAGGCAGCAATGAAAACTCTGATACTCAGTTTGATGTCGCAGCCGATATTTATAAGCACCTTCCCACAAACTCTAACGGATCGCCTTACGTTGACTTGTTTGTTTTAACTCACCCAGATGATGACCATTGCTTGGGTTTCGACAAATACATGCATACGGGTAGCCCTAGTGATTGTTCAGAGCCAAAAGAAGGGGAACCAAAGAAAATCGTCATGAATGAAATTTGGTTTTCTGAAATCTGCACCAAGAGAGCATCTGAAGAAACTAGATTGTCAGCAGATGCGAAGGCTTTTAGAACAGAAGCTAAGAGACGCCGCCAGTTGTTTGAAGATGGCGGCACAAACAAGTCCATCGATGGTAATAAATTAAAAGTCGTTGGTATGGATACGGATGACTCGGATAAGAAAGAAAGTTGGTATCTTGATGGTATGGTTATCCAAAAAGGTGATGAAGTAGAAGTTGGCACGGCAAAAGCGCTAATTTTGGCACCGTTAGATGATGAAATATTTGATGAAGAACATCAGCAAGACAAAAACAATTCTAGTGTTGTGATTCGCTGGACTGTTAACTACGCACAAATTCTATTAGGCGGTGACGCCACAGCTCACATATGGAAGCATATATGGGAAGAGAACAAGTACAACACATCAAAGCTTAAATATGACTTATTGTTAGCGCCACATCACTGTTCATGGCATACCTTAAGTTATGACTCTGCAAGTAAAACTGATAACCCGAAAGTTTTACCAGAAGCAAAAAGTGCCTTATCCCAAGCAAATAGCGGCGCACATATAGTTTCTAGTAGCAAGAAAATAGAAAAAGAACAAAAAGACCCGCCTAGCCACTTGGCTAAAGAAGAGTATCTCGATATTTTGAATGGCAATAATAAGAGGTTTACTTGCTTAGCAGATTCAGCTACCGAAACTAAGCCTCCTAAACCGAGAAACTTAACTTTAAGTATTTCGGGGGTAAGCTTAGTTTCGCTAATAGCTCCCGCTGCCGCTGCCATCCCAAAACAGGACAAACCAATACGACATGGTTAATATCACTGGACTAACTCAGTCTATTCCCAAGGCTTCTGAGGATATACTGCACCAGATAATTAACCATGCGAGAGTAGTAGATCACAAAGTCGTTTCTTGTGATGACCTGGGTTTAGTGGTTGAATGTAACTGGAAAGTTATGCTTGGCAGTCGTGACGTAGAAAATGAAGTGTCTGGTAAAGGGGTTCGGAGTATTGAGCCAGTATACTGGCATATACCCTTTAATTTTCCTGAATCACCTATTTTTCCTTCATTGAGGAGGGACTTTCCGAGAAGTCAATTTCCACACATATACCCAAGTAAGTTGGGAGACATAGTGCGCCCTTGTATCACCGAAAACGGTATTATCAGCTTTATGTTAGCGAACGGCATGGTCAGCCTTCTAGTGCAACTTGATAGCTGGTTAGATAAAGCTGCACAAGACACCTTGATGCTTGAAGAACAAGGCTGGGAACCGATTATTTTTGAAAATTGGGGTGGAAGCTTTACAGATGTTGGCAGCATGTTATTAAGGAGTGCAGAGCAAGAAGTTACTAGGCAGTCAGTTACAGGTAAAATGTCAGAATTGAAGGGTGCCTTCACTACGTTAGAGGGCGAGAGAAAACATATTATAGCGTCTAACGATAACGCTATGGACGCTCAAGAAGGCGTAACAATTTTTAATGTTTTTTTTCCAGAATCTAGTACAACAAAAGAGTTTCAAAATTTACCTGTTGAAAACCGACAAGACTTGTTAGCCTTAGCAACTGCATTGGAGGGTGAACCTTTATTGCCTCAGGGCCAAATTGTATTTGCTGAACCTGAGTTAACCATGAGTGAACATCTCAAGTTATACCTTGATAGATTAGACAACATACAAGCAAGGACAAATGGCTCATCAAGCGTTAAGGCCTGTATCGTTATAATGTATATCCCTAGGCCATTCGAACTAATAGGTGGTTACTCACACATTGAAGTAGTCCCATTCTTTGCAAGGACTGTTGCTTCCAGTTGTGCGAACCCTGAAGTTATACCATTGTCATACATTCGTGGTGGCTCTCAAGAAGTTTTACAAAAAATATCACGTCATCATCCTAGGCCTATAAAGAATATTAGCTTTTTGGGGGCAGGTAGTGTTGGATCGAAGATCGCGCTTTCGTTGGCTAAAGGGGGAAGCTATCAACCTCACGTCATTGATAAATCCATATTTCGACCACATAACCTAGCGCGTCATGGACTTAGCAGTATAGGACACGGTGAAGGATGGCCTAAAGCCGCTCTGCTAAAAATGACGATAGAAAACTCCGGTGTCCCCGCCAGTTGTAGTTTTGCAGATTTAGGGCATGATGAAATAACTCTACCAGCAGAAACTGATATAATTATCGAGACAACAGGTAATGAGCTGGTGAGTTTGAACTTGGCTAACCAAGGGCAATTAAGTGGGCGAGTTTACCAAGTCGGTTTGTATGGAGGTTCTACTATGGGGTACTTGGCTATTGAACCTGCAAGTAAAGAAAGACAGGTTAGAATTGATGACATAGAAGCGATGCTATACGGATTGTCTTTAGATAATGAAGTAATAAATAGAGCTTTATATGGGACTAAAGGGGCGGAAAGGCAATTTGTTGGTCATGGTTGTTCATCAGAAACAACAATAATACCTGATACTGCGCTAAATCTAGTTTGTGCCTCACTGACAGAAAAAATAGATAACTCAATTTACGCTAAACAAGCGCGTACCCCCCAAGGTGAACTACACCTTTGTTTTAAAGGTGATGACAGCTCGATTAAATGGGAGTCATTGATAATACAGCCAACTGATGTGCAGGGTTTTTCTCATGATGATCGTTTTTGGGAAGTGCGGATCTCAAGCTTAGTATCAAAAACAATGTTCAACGAAAGGCAAAATGCATTACCTAATGAGACTGGCGGGGCCATACTTGGTCATATATGTGAGTTTACAAATCGAATATATGTAACCAGAACAATACAGCTCCCTCACCCAATAGTTCAATCCCCAGCAGAATTTTCAATTAATCAACAACAACTCCATGCGTTGGATGAACATGTTAGGGGGGCTACGGCAGGTCGAGTTTATGTACTTGGTACTTGGCACAGTCATACGGTGCCATCGAATCCATCAATTCTTGACAAACAAACTCTCGACACCCTGTGTGAAAGTTTTAATTTACCGGTTGTGACCATGCTTATGTGCGACGGTAAAGGCGTTAAAATTGTCGAGCATCAAAAAATGAAGCTAAATAACGGAAATAATAATGCTTGAACTAGAAAAATATTTTGATCCTTATGAGAGAAAGGCGCGAGTTTACCCCGCTTTGCTGGTACTGTTACCACTACTCATTTCAGTCTCATTTAACTACCCTGAACTGTACTCAAGTTTGACTGGTCTGGTAGCACTTTTGGCGGCTATGGGTGGAGTGCATTTAATTGCAAATGCAGCAAGGGATGCAGGTAAAAAGAAAGAAGCAGGGCTCTTTGAGTCCTGGGGGGGGATACCCTCAGTCACTATTTTGGGGTTCTAGGGATTTTCCCCTCTAAAGTAACATAAATCGCCATAACCCAAGCAGTTAGTGGCTTGTGGAGCTGGGT